>Ga0228710_1003625_pt1 | contig 24505 bp, 18 predicted proteins | sample MedpolnodulmetaG_FD_177995 | JGI IMG/M metagenome (GOLD analysis project Ga0228710, IMG submission 177995) | Root nodule microbial communities from Medicago polymorpha collected in Santa Monica, California, United States - pink nodules | ecosystem: Host-associated > Plants > Roots > Nodule...
CCCCCAACTGCCATACCCAGATTTACACCACATACAGGGAGATAATTCTCATAAATAAAATCACAATGAGAAATGTCAGATGCTCAACACCCTTTGTCAAATCATATACTGATAAAATATTTATGGGAAATGTTAACTTGTGCCCTTAAGGCACAAGATAAGGAACCCAACATAGTAACTTTTTGTTGAAATGTGTGCATTCAATTTAATTTTTGAATTTATAATAAATAGAATGCACAAAATTTGAGAGAATATTTCTAATTTTGAGCTCCTTATCTTGTGCCCTAAGGGCACAAGTTAACATGACCCAATATTTATTTGATGATATATGAGGATGAAGCTAAAATATTAGGACCTTTTAGAATTTATGAAGCATCACAAGATATAAATTGTATGCGAAGAGTATTTGGATTGGTTGAACAGTTTCCCCCCTCTTCTGCACCCTCAAAATACTTGAGCAAAGAGGAAGTAAAATCCAGAACTTGGCTGTGGCAGAGCACCACTTTGCCATTAGACAATTGGTATTTTGTTTGTTAAAGAGCTGATTTTATGTTATCTTGCTTTATCCGCATGCTTTGAGCAAATCCAATTCTACCATACAGAAATTTAACTGCAGAAAAACTTGATGGGCACCAGTGGAATTACGTGTTGAAGCCACTAGTTTCACATAGAGTTTCGGCAATACGAAGCGGTTTGAACCCCACATCCTCGAATGTGAAAATCAGTGTTTGTGACTTGTGTGTTGTTAATTGTTACAAATATCATAAAAAAATTCTAAGAAACAGAAAACGTTGAAGAATCAGTGTTATACCTTACCCATATCCGACACTAATATGTGCACTTGTGTGCAATACTCTTCCTATACAGGTATCGATTGGTATTGTATACAGGTGCAACACTGCTACATATGTGCGTATGGAGTATCCTCCAAATTCTTAAAATTTTCAAAAGAAAATATTGGCCTATATGTTCGGAATACTGCTTTGGTGCTTTGTGATACTACTCCAAAAACTTGCTTTGATTTTTGTACAACCTTGCTCTTCATCATGTTATGAGCAAAATTGTAGTACATAATCTTTATTCATTCTTTGAGAATATAAAAAAGAAGACACCCAATTGTGGGACAATAGGGGAGGCATACATGAAAAATTTGATGATGGCAGTGACCAACTTCTTGAATTGGTAGAGCTGCCTATTGATGATTTATAGATGGAAGTTACGCATTTTTGTATGGTGAGAATGAGGGGATGAAAATGATCCAGTTAGTGTTAGACGTTAAATTGTAAGTAATTTGATGGAGTCAAAACTTCGTTTATTAATGATGCTTTATGTGACATATTGTCATTTATTAGGGGAAAAGTACATTTGTAAAAAGTTCACAAGGAAAACAAATCATTTTTGAAATGGACCAGAGAAAGACGTGTTTGTACCTTTTCCTTATGATACAAGTATTTTTTTGTAAACTGTGAATCTGTGATCATCTACATATTTAATAAAAATTTCAAAATCTCTTTAGAAATATTATGCATTCAAATGTATAATTATTTCTATTATAAATTGTTGTTAATATATCTATCTAGGCAGTATCAGATCTTCAGTTTTGAAGAAATTTCAGTATCCTTTAATATGTTTTAAAATATCCGTGTTGTTGTATCAACTATCCAGGCTTCATAGATCTGTCAGACAAACAGTACCTGAAACCCCACTGCCTTTTCTATCTCACCCATCTGTGTTAATTTATTGTATTACCATCCATTCATTTTATTAAATTAGGGGATATATCTTACTGTGTGTCTCTGTCATGCAAGTACTTAACATGTATGCTATATTGTTTATATATTATCATCGGCATACTGCACTAGGCTCCCATTAGTTGGGTGAGTCTTGGCCGAACAGCAAGGTGATGCTTTGTGACTAGACATCACAAGTTCAAACCTTGAAAACAACCTCTTTGCTTCACAAGATCAAATTGTTTAGATTTTGTAATTACAAAAATTTAGTTTGAGTTGAGAACCTTGAACCACTTTCTTTACGAGTTTATAGTTTCAGGACAAGTTTAAATTTCAAAAAATGAACACAAACTAACCGTATGAAGGCTGCATAGTTAGCATAGACACTTCTGCGCATCTCCTCGGCAGAAGCTCTTTTCAAGTCTACTAAATATGTGCATAATTGCTTAATTTCCTGGGGAAAAAGAGTAAACAATAGTCAAAATTTGATTTAGAAACTTTACATTAGACAGTATGAAGAACAAGAAATCTTCTCCCCGCATGGTGTAAATAAAACATACACAACAAATAGGTTTCACAATTCGATACATAGATGACTAAATGGAAACAAAATTGTGATTAAAAGGAATGGAAAATTGCGACTACATGGTTATCACAATTGGCATAACCTTATACTCTTTCACTATGTTCATATATTATAAGAACATCAAAGTCATTTTTCCTCAACGCAAGTCTTAGATGATCCACTATCTAGCATAAAGGTGTGTCTCTAACCACGTAGATCATAATAGAGGCAAAGAAGAAATTAATACAAAATTTTCCCTGTTCAGCCAAGTATACGAACTAGAAACAATCACACACTCTTATTGATTGACAGAGGATATTAGCTGGTATCAGCTGGTGTCATGCATAGTTTTAAATTCTGGTCAACAACTGCAATTGCAACAACAAGATACAGGCAGGTTTGAGGGTTGCAACAGCATCACGATGCAATATAAAGGACCGTAGCAACCACAATTTAGAACCTTGCTAGCAACAAGAAATCATAATCTAAAGTAGAGCTCTTAAATTCGTCACTTATTGGAGTGGACTCTCTACTCTAGATTAAGAATGCAGTTTGAATGAAATGAAGTTATCTATGATATGAAGCACCTAACACTAACATGTTGGCACCGATAATAATTTGAGAAAAATAACATAATTGAAAGTAATCACGTGTGTTGGTGTGGGACACTGATATGTGTCGGACACCGAACACGCCATCGAAAAAAAATGTCGGTATTATACATATGACACATGTTTGGATTGGTTTATTTGAACATTAAACAACTTATGAGACTGGGCCTGTTTGTTTGGATTGGGATTTGAGTTTATCTACTAACATAAGTTTTGTGAGACTGTTTGGTGTTGAATGTTGAAATTTGGGGCCTAACTCATCCCTGCAAAACCGGCCTGTAAGGTGAGGAGTGCCTCCTCTTTATAAACTCTTCTCAAGAGTCCTATCTATCTGATGTGGGACTAAATCCACCCCTCATAGCCAACACAATGAAGGTGTTGGAGGCTGCAATGAAGGCTAACCAAAGGTTGCAATTTAGGCAACTAGGGGCGGACCGCAATTAAGGCGGAATTTCCAACAAGGAGAACTTATAAAAAACAGCTTATAACAATTTTCCCATGCTTTTCTCAGCTTTTTTTCATAAATTCTCCAATATAATAGCTTATAAAAACAGCTTACAACACATGCAAAAATAATTTAACTTTTATCATTTTCTATAAAAATAGCTTACGCATAAACGCTTATCATGATAAAAGCTTGTGTTATAAGCTGCAAATAAGTCGTTTATCCAAACAGCCCCATTGTTTATAACCTATTCTCAGCTTATTTTCATAAGGTCTCTAAAATAGCTTATGAAAACAACTTTTAAACTTATACAAACACAATTTAACTTTATTTTATCTCTTGCTATAAAAAATAGCTTATACATAAGCATATTAAACGCTTGTACTATAACCTTCAAATAAGTTTTTTTATACAAACAGACTTAAATATATATAATTAAGCTTCTGGATTAGTCGATAACAATATTTTACTAACAAATTGTATATCCTAAAACTAATCAACTAATTTTTCCTACATAGCAAATAAAATAAAATTATGAAGTAATCATCGAGAACAAAATTAAAATTAAAATTAAAATTAAAAGCCTCACGTAAACGAAAGAATAAACAATGGATCAAAGAAAATCAATATAGAAAAATGAAACGGGAAAGGAACCTTATCGTTGAGAGAAGAGGTGGACTGAACATAGAACTCAGCATCAAATCTATCAGACTTGAAAGGATTAAGACCTTCTTCAAGCTTAACTCCATTTTCTTTAACACTCGCCGCCGTTGCTCTTGACCGTGAAGATGACTTCATCATCGTCGCCGCCATAACAAGATCACGGTGGAGAGTAACTAACTAAATTCAAAAGAGAGAGATCCACGCACACACGCGCCAATCTAGAGAACGAAGAACATTGAATTGAAGAAGACACGGTCACGTCACGTCACGCGCACTGTGTGTTTGGTTATTTATTGATTATCCCTAACCAAGCGGTGACGGTAATATGAAAACTTTTCTTATGCGCCAGCGCACACTTTTTCTTTAACCGTTTTTTTTTTTTTTAATTCTTATACCTTTTCTTCTTTCTCTGTTTTTTAATAATTTTTTAATAAAATAAAGGGTTAATTAAGTTTTTAATCTCCGTAAATATTTACAGTTTTGTTTTTAATCACTATAAAATAATATCACACTTTTTAGTCCCTGTAACATTTTTCTTAAGCATTTTAGGAAATAAAACTGTTGATGAAAATTTTTGACAGGGACTAAAAGTGCTAATAAATTTTTTTATAAAAGACTAAAAATACTGATGGAAAATTTTAAAGGACTAAAAAATAGAATTTTATTATGTATAAAAACAAAATTGTAAATATTTATAGGGATTAAAAACTGAATTAACTCTAAGATAAATAAATATATTTTGGGTATAACTTTTTCAACTAATAATGTAAAGTAACTTTTCCTTGTAGTAGACTCGAATTTTCTTACTTGTTTACCTACAAATGACATAACCACTACACCAAAAGTAGTTGTTGATTAATAGCATAATAATATAATCTATCTTGGCTTTTTGTTTGGTAAAAATGGCTAGGGATTTAATAATCTTCAAAAAAATAAAATAAAATAATAAGTTAGCTTTTTGTTTGTCATGAAAGATCAATTCGATTTAGCCGATAAGGACTCATTTATATAATTATAGGTTCAACTTTTGATCTTAACGTGAACATAAACGAAGTAAATTAGAAGTTCAACTTTCGTGTGCTAATCCTTGGGATCATAGGGCTATAGTAAATTAAAGTTCAATCAGGAGGTAAATAAATTCTGACAAACAATTGTTCTGTTCAAATATCGGTTTCAAATCTTTTGAACAACTCGTTATTTGATGTATCAAATTAACCATTTAAACTCATTTACTTATATTTGGCATTTTAATTTTCATGTGAAATTTGATTTACCGTTAAAATTATCTGGATGGCTGAGATTTCGTACTTTTTTTTTGGTCATTTCGTACGTTTTTCTATCCCATATAAAAAGGAACTTTTTATTATCTTCTTTTTGTAACAAAATCTTTTTATTCTTAGCTGAAGTAACAAAAAGATTTTTGTAACAATTGACAAGGTAATTGCTAGTACTACTCAATTCCATTTTGAAACACTCCTTCAAATTTTATGATAGAAAAAATATCAACTTTATTTTTATAAAAGCATGGTATGCGTTGCTAATGATTCAATATATTTGCCTACAAAATTATAATGAATTCACTCTTCCAAGTTTCATTAAACAAAAACTTATTGAGAAGAGTAGAAGATGGTTATTGTTGTTGATTCAATGGAATGCCAATTAGATATATTGATTGGTAGAATAAAATATCCATCAAACGCCGCATGTATGAGACACCGGAATTAAATAGTGAAATTATGGCTATACTTTATGATTAGTTTACAACTATACATGTATATTTTACCTCAACAAAAAAAAAAACTACATATATTTTTAAGTCTTACAAAAATAATAGAAGGATAAAGCACATGCATAAGACTCCTGAATACATCATAAACAGTGGTACAGAATAATCTATAGTATAGCCATTTCATTATTTAAAAAATCTAGCTGGCGCTTGCTCCTACTCTCTTTTATTTTATACAAATTTCCTTATCTTTTCTCTAATTCATTCAATTTAAAGGGAAAATCATTTTTCCATTCAGAAACTAATAATGATTATGACCTGCTTTATATCATTTTGTAATCTTATTGACAACAGTATGATCTTGTAATGAGGTGAAAGGGTAAATTTTTTAGGGTAGGGAAAGAAGCGATTTCGTGAAAGTATTGTATATAAAAAGTTAATTTTAAAATTTATGTTTTGAAATGATAATGTTAATATCCTGTATGGTGCGACACATCCATCTATCTGCCCCTAGGAACTCTAATTGAAGCTACATTAAGTTTTTGTGGAGAAACCATTTGATTTTTGGATAACAAAGTCTTTACTGTTTTTCATGATTTGTCTTCACTTTATTTCCACTCATTTTATGATTCACTGATCAATTGTACTACACTGATGATGCATGAACTGCAAGTATCATTTGACTGGACCAGAGTTAAATTTTCTTCTCTTCAATGTCTTGAATCTTGATGCAATTTGGACCACAACATTGCGATAATGTGATTGCAATTAACGCCGCATCAGTTCAATTTGAACACAATTGCCAACCTCTTTCTTTTATCTACGAAGATGATTGTTTCCTCAATGCTGTTGACACTTTTTTACTAAAAATGTTGTCACTGTTTACCAACTTGATCTACAACTATATCATAACTCCACAGCTTCCTATTTTCCCTACTTTCTTGTGTTAACCCGATTATTTCTATATGAAAGAGGCCCTTGGTAATTCAGTGTTCAACCGTAAGTTAAGTATAGGATGACTTATAAATCAAAAAAATGACAGATCTCTACAAAACTGGCCAAGAAGGATCGAAGAGGCTGCATGAGATTCAGTTTTTGCTCTCAATTATGATGAGATTTTCCTAACTTTTATAGATACCGGGTGCAAGCTCTTGCTAATGCAAGTTGCCGTGTTATATCATGCATCCAATCTAAACATCACATAAAATTTTGAATGACTATTCATTTTATATGGTCTGGTAACAATATTATAGCTAAAATTATTAAATCTTTTGATCTATTCCATATTTTTCGATCCAAACAAAGTTAGGAACCACCTCTTCATTGGCAATTGAAAAGTTACAGTAAGCACAAGCAGAGTGCCAGATTGTTGTAACAATTTGACAGTCTAAACACTAGAGTCTCAATTTGTCTCACAAGTTACACATGCATGCAAAGTTCCGTCAGCATGACGTGTCCTTATATATTGTCTAAAGGTCAAGTTTACAGCCTTGCTTCACGAATGAGAGTAATAATGTATCAAACAGGCGTGGTTTAGCCAAGTCTTTCAATCTCTTTATATTAAGTGAGATTCATCCTGTGAAGGGACATTATCATCTAAATTCTTTCATTATGTGTTCAACCTCAAAAAAAGAAAACGGTATACATCTAAAACTGTAGAAAGGTTCTAAATGACAATTAGCTTCCATGAAGCATGTGTTTCAGCGACGTCTTGAAGCCTCTGGGATGTCTGTATGAATGGCTGATAAAAAACAATTGAACACTTTGATCAGAAATAATACAGCCAATATACAAAACTAAATAAACTTGGCGTTAAATGCAAATCATCAGGAGACGACATTTAGTCAAACTGAATGTTGTGAACAAGCAACAATATATTTTATATTTTACTTCAAGATCCACCCTTTTCTCCTTAGATCCTTAACAAATGTACCTTTTTTTTTGCTTCTAAGTGAGTTTTGAATAAATTTGATTGTGTGAAACTGTGTTTAAGGCAAAGTAATTCATGTTTGAATGCTTTTTACTCTCTAAAAGAATATTTGACATAAACGTCCGGTGTAAATTTCTAGACCTAACGAAAACATCACATTAGAGTGGATTCAAAGCCAATTTGAAGCAAAACTCAATGAAAATTTTATTGATCTAATCAGTTTGAGGTTTGGAGACAACCGATTATGATTCGAAGTCAAATCTTTACCAAAATCACGTAAATGTCATTTGAATGTGTTTTTAAAGGGTAGCATCACATTAGAGTGGATTCAAAGCCAATTTAAAGCAAAACTCATTGAAAATTTTATCGCTTTTAATCAGTTTGAAATTTAGAGACAACCACCAATTATTTTCCAAAAGAAATCTTTACCAAAACCATGTAAGTGTGGGTTGAATGTGATTTTAAAGAGTTTGTATGTGAACTAAATTAAATCAGTTCGACAAATATGTGTTACACAGGCAGAAAACACTGTTACTGTAAATTATAAACTAGCAGCAAATGATACATCAACATACATAAAATTTGAAATATAACAAAACCAATGACAATAGTTTGAAAAAGCACATCAATATTTCTTTAGCCAATCAATTAAACAGAAATGAAATGGAAACGCAGGGAAGGGTGTGAGTGGTTCATTGCCACTAAACAAAAAAGAATTATCTCAGGACATGGGTTTTGTGCTTTATGAAGAAAAGGGATATAGACAGACCTAACGATTGTAGCGATGAGTACTAAAATTTTTGGAGTGCTAAAATTTCTGGTGCCACAAGTTAGGTAATTAAATGAGAAAATCCATTTCTAGTTCCTACACTACACTCACCATTTCTTTAGAATAACCTCTCAATTTAGTCTAAAAAATATCATGGTATGTTTTCATTCTCTAAAATACGTGTTCATTTTAACATCTTAGCAAGAGAAGAGAAGATAAGAATAATCACTCAATTTAGTCTCAAAAATATCATGGGCTGTTTAATTTGCAAAAACTTTGTAAGTTTTCATTTTCTAAAATATGTGTTCATTTTAATGTCTTAATAAGAAGAGAAGATACGTGTTCATTATAACATGATATCATTATAAAAATGGCATATTCATATGTAATTAGTCTTACTTCCACAGTCAGAGATATGACGTATTAACTATTTCTGATGTTTGAAATACAGCTTATAAAGCTAAATCTGCAGTATAATGCAAAAAGGAAGACCGTGGAAATTTTGGAAAGGCACCCCAGTTTGGAGCCAATTATGGATTTCTGTGTGTTAGGCCTGGAAAAGCAAGGTCTCGGTGAGGTTGTAACTTGTTCTGGAGCTTACAAGGACGGTTCTCTTCGCCTTTTCTATAAAGCAATATCGGTCAATGAAGATGTAAGCCCCCTCTCCACTCTGCAAGACCTCTGCTACCCAAGACACAAAATGCCAAATAAAATTAAATCTTTATAACTACTAGGACATGTGCTTTGCAAATATTAATTTTCTGATGCATTTATGTGAAGTAGGCATCAGTAAAAGTTGAAGGTATCAAGAGAATATGGTCACTGAAATCCTCAACAGACGATCAATTTGACACTTTTCTGGTAGCAACTTTCAAAAATCATACATTATTCTTCGCAATGAATTCCAAGGATGACCTGGAGCAAACTAAGATTGATGGATTTTGTTCTGAAACATGGTCTTTATTTTTCCATGATGCTGTTCACAATCAACTTGTACAAGTATGTTCTGACCTCCATCTCTTACTACAATTAAGCAAACTAGATGTGTGTTAAAAAGCATATAAATAGCCACCGAGTTGTTTTGGCATTTGCATTATTCAATCAAGTTTAATTTTAGGTTTTCAATTTATTGTATTTTTGTACAGGATCCCATTACATAATTTTTCAAAATGTTTTTTATCTAACCAAACACCAACGACAGTTCACAAGAACTACACATACCCCCTTGCATTAAAAGGGTATTTGCTTTCTTTTTCATGAAGATTTATGACTTTCTTAATTTTCTGGACATTTAAACTAAGTATTCAGAGTAAGGTAAGCTATTGGCATTTCCAATTGCCTATCTCACACTTCTCAATTGACCAATGATAATTTTGTAAGGTAAAAACTTAAACGATACTTGAAATATTGGTTCTGAATGCTTGAGAGTTAACCCTCAGTCTTGTGTATTTATAACAGAAAATTACAATCAGATTATAATTAGGACCCCGTGATTATAAGGATGTGATAAGAGCCTAACCTATCTAAATTAATTAGAGGAAATCAGGGAAAGGAAAGCCTCAATAGTCTCAACGCCCTCACCCCCTCAAGGTGGTACATATATCATATCTGTCAAGCTTGTTATAAATGGGGTGGGAGTTTCTAGTAGAATGATTACCTTTTTGAAGAGTTATCGGCAGGTCCGGAGTCCAAGACCAAGGATCCAGCAGACGATGAGTGTGATAGACAAACTGCAGAGGTATCAGTGTGCTAGATAGTTTCTGAAATTTTCTTGGTTGTATCAAATCCAGTAATAGGAAACTCTCATTGTATAGAATGAACCACAATGATGCACAAGCCGGACCAAAGAGAAATGGGCATCAATAGAACAAAACAGACATAAGTAGAGGCGGTGGAACGGACAGAGATGTGCACAGGCAGATGCAAATAGAAAGAGTAGAAAATGAGTGCACAAAATTAAATCAAAATGTGGGCTGAAATAGACCAAAACTGTGCAACCAAATCACCAATGCACAGTCAAACCCAAGATGATCCCAAGCAGATGTGCACTTTAAGCATAAATGTGCAAAACTGCATGTGTGCTGCGTAAAACCAGAACAGTTGTATAAAACAAATGGGCACAAAACTAAGAACACCCGAATGAATTATTCTTTATCAAGTATCAACTGAAAATAAATTCCCTTGTGCTCATTTTCTACGTTTTTGATAAGATTTCTCTATGTGAATAAGAGAAGTTTATGTGTGTGGTTAATAGAAGAAATTTCTCGTTGATCTATTACAAAGGTTATGGATAAGTCATTACCTGAGAACCTAAATTAGACCAAGAAACAAAATTCATTGAAATTAAAGAAACAATATACAATAAAATTATTCTTATCTGTGCTAATGTTCTTGAAGCTTCTTGTAAATGCATTGTGTTTTGTTTGCTGCTTCACAGTTTATCTGAGTGAAGTCCTCAATGTTGATGCTATACATCAATGTTCATCTGGCCCCTTTTCCAAAATTTTCAGTTTGCTTTTTTTGTTTATTTGTCACATTGTAGTAATCTTTCATTGGCTGATAAACCACCATGACAGGTTACTTGTAGCTCTGTAAGATTGGTGAGTTTTGCAACTAAAGAACTCATAGATGAATTGAGTGCACCATCAGACTATTCATATTCTGTTGCTACTGCTAATGCTACCCAGGTTTGATTCGTAGGCTTCATCAATATGTTATTATGTAAACTATAGGTGCTCTTTTTTGGATCAAGTGCTTTCCATATTCTGGAACCTATAGGTAGCTGCCGACAAGGTTGTAATTTTATTTCCTTGTAGTTTTTCAAAACAAAAAAAAAAGGATTAAGAAACTGCATGTATTATAGTCACCCTGGGTTGAGATGTTAAGCCCGTGGGTTTTGAGGGAGGTTCTCTTTTCTCATTTGATTTTAATGTATCAAAGCTGTTGGTATGTTCAAAGTCGGTCATCCATGAGCATTTCCTTGCACTTAATTGTCACATCTGTTCTAAGTTATTCAGCTTGTAGTTGCTATTTATATTTAGAAGAAATGGAATGAGTTTTGATTTTTGAACTCACAAGATCACTGAAGTTGAATGTAATGCTAATAGGTGCTGCCTAGGTTTAATTGTAAGGTAATAGAGACAGTCAAAGGAATATTGAGTTCATTCACATTTGATATACTTCTCCGTTTTGTTTTGGATTTTATTTATTGTGGCTTTACTTCGTTCTTCTGCTGAAGGTCTATTTCCATGGAGTTGTCATATCTTATATGCAATGAGATTTAATGCCTTATACTTTTTAATCTCCTTGTTATTTCTGTCTTCTTTGATTTTAGGCATGTGTTATTGATCCTACTTTTTAATCTCCTAGTTGTTCATTCTCTTGTAAAAGAATTTTTTTTGAGCATGCAACATTACAATAGTTGTCTTCTCCTAGGGGCGGTCTTATGAAAACATTACAAACCATGTTCGCCTGAAAAGTTGTTAATAATTATTAGACATGATTTATGAAACTTTTAGTACTACTACTTGTACTGATCATTATCATCTGTATCGTCATCATTGGTACACGCCTGGATACAGATTTTGTTGGCTACAGATGGTCATAAATTGGTTTATTTAGAAATTGGAGATGGAGCACTTCAGAAAAGAAAGGAGGTCCAACTGGAGTACTCAATCTCATGCCTAGACATCTAGCAGCAGTTGGGTTGCGGACTCAGACTGACCAGAGTATTGCAATATATTCTCTTCCAAATCTTGCTGAAATCCAAAAGGTGGAACTAAAAATACAACCTCGATCTGTTCTGCTTTGTTCCTTTGAAGGGGTAGGTTTTCCTTATATGTTTTTGTTTTAAAAATTCTGCTTCTACTTGGTTAGTGTTTGAGTCTGAGATTCTCTTTTGTGGTTCAATAATAGGGTAAGTTAGAGTTTTATTCATGTCAGCAATTGTGGGTTATATACTGGATCAGAAATATTATTATCTTTTAACTCTGTTTGGTAGGGTAGAAATAGTGAAGAGATAGTGAAGGAAGAGAGAAGTTGTAGAGAGACAGTGAACTTCTCCTGTTTGGTGGTGAAGAGAAGTTGAATGGATAGATTACTGAATACTGATTCACACCCTTGAGCATTCATTGAATTTATTGTAAATACATTATAAATACCGTAAGGCATGCTCTTCTTGCAGACACACATAAACGAATACTATTCTGAAGTTCTATATGGTATTAGTAGTGGTTCGATTCTATGGTTGTTCACCTTGCAAATTTCAGTCACTAAGGGCTTTGATTGTAGATCTTGACCGACCTTCACCCATTAATTGTAATTCTTGCCCTTCAATTTGCAACAAATGGTAGGAAGAAAGTGCCCTTCAGCCAAGCTGTTGGCTGAACCTTCTGGTTTGCTTTCTTCCATGTCATGGGTGGCAACACTAAGTTAAGATATGGTTCGCTAATACCAATTACATACAACTAGTGCAAGTTATTGTTTTACTATTGATAGGTCTGCTTTGACCGCTTTTCACTTCTGACAACAGAGCTCTATCATATCCCTGAACATTCATTGTATTTATTGTGGATATATTATAAGGTGTGCTCTGCTTTTAGACACAAATCAATACTATTCTGAAGTTCCATAATATCTTTTTACATATCAATTAAGCTGATATTGCTATTCTTTCATCCTCTTTGTATTTGTATTAGTTAACTGTAGTTTTCAAGTTCAATTTTTTTTTTTATTAATGTATAGTGTTCTTCCTTTTATTTTGCAGCTTTCTTACTTGCTATGTGGCCAGGGTGATGGCCATCTTTTATACTTTCTGTTGAACGCAAGTACTGGTGCGTTAACTGATAAGAAAAAAGTCCCACTTGGGGAAGGGCCTATTACACTACAAGCTTTTTCATTTGAAAAAACTTTGCATGTATTAGCCCTATCTTCTTATAGGGCAATTCTGATTTATGGTAGTGGCAATGAATTACTTTTTAGTCGTGTGCATCTCAAGGAGGTGAGTCATATGTGCCCTTACAGCTCTCATGCTTTTCCAGATAGGTACGTGGGTCGTTCTTAATTTGACAATTGACATACAAGAATAGTTTATTTATCTATCCTTTTCTATTTCTGTAAATTTTGATGCAATATCCGTTATAATTTTTTGTACTAAACTTTTGTTCGTATGTTGAATAGATTTGCATATGCAAAAAACGGTGATCTTGCTATTGGAACCCTTGACTACAAAAGAAAGTATTACATTGACCGCTCTATACATCTCGGGGAGCATGTACATAAAATATGTTATCAGGCGCAGACCACGACTTTTGCTGTTTTATGTTCGAAATCGAAGTTATGTTCTGAAGATCCAGAAAAACATTTTGTCCACTTACTGGATGACCAGTCTTTCCATTTAAAATCAACTTACCCACTTGACACATTTGAACATGGCCGCTCCATAATTAGTTGCTCTTTTTCAGATGATAATGATGTCTACTATTGCATCAGAACAGCACATGTCTTTCCTCAGCAAAATGAAGCAACAAAGGTAAGTTTACAACTGCCTAATATGCATTTTTTTTTCGGTTTGCTCTACTCTGATATCCTGCCTGCATCTTCGCTTATTTTCAAAATCAAATACAGGGAAGAATACTTGTTCTTGCTGTAAAAGATGGAAAGTTTCAGCTGATATCTGAGATGCAGACAAAAGGGGCCGTTTACTGCTTGAATGCTTTTAGTGGTAAATTGCTTGCTGGTGTCGATAAAAATGTTCAGCTTTATAAGTGGGTCATCTCGGAAAACACTGCCAACGAACTACAGTTTGAATGTGCATAAGGTGGCCAAATCTTAGCACGTTATATGCAAACTAGAGGAGATTGCATTGTAGTTGGTGATGTGATGCTGTCATTGAACCTATTAGAGTATAAGGTAAAGCTTGTTATTGTCCTGTGTTGAAATTATTGTCATATAGTTCTTACTAGCTTCAATTTTAACCTGTTTTCTCCCGTTATATGTAAAAGAAGACATGGTAAGGGAAGATTCTGATTTTATTTATCTGGACTATTTAAATTGTTTCTGTAGTCTGAGTTTATGGAGAGGAGTCTAAATTTTCTCTTGTGAATTATGCATTTGTCTTTATTATCAGCGTGAAGAAGGTGCTATTGTTGTGATGCCAAGAAACAGACAGATAGGTCCTTTAATTGGAAGGCAGAAATATTCTAAAAAAGTGTGTTGGAATTCTGCTGTTGGAATTCTTAAAGAGAATGTATACCTTAGTGCTGAAGGTGCTTTCAATCTCTTTGTTTATTGGGCATTTAATGATTCAAATGGTTTATATCACCTTGGAGATGTTATCAATCAGTTTCGACATGGTTCCCTTGTTTCGCCTGTGCCTTGTTGTGAGACGGATCTGATTCCAACTACACTTTTTGGCACGACTAGTGGCGCTATTGGTGTAATTGCTTCGCTTCCTGAGAGGGAGTATAACTTAGTAAGAGACCTTCAATCAACATTGCTAAAGGTTACTAAGGGTGTTGGAGTGCTTAGCCATAGTGAGTGGAGGGTATTTCAATGTGATATTGATCAAAATCCAGAGAATGAAGGGCTTGTTAACTTTCTGGATGGGGATATAATTGAGTCATTTCTTGGTCTAGAGCGCAGTAAGAAGGAAGAAATTTCCAAGGCATTGAATGTTTCTGTAGAAGATTTATGCATAAAAGTAGAAAAGTTGACCAGGTTGCACTGAGTGTATCCTGCTTGGAGTTCATTTTGTTTCTTTATTCTTTGTTTTCTTTGACCCTGGGACTAGAGTCACTTTTATTTTGGGAGGGTTGTCTTGCATATACAAGTCTTTTAAATTTTGATAAAGGTGTCTGCAGCCACTTGTATTATAACATTATAAGTATAACTACGATGTTGGACAATGATAGCAGATAATAGGAGTTTATCTTCTTTAAAATGAAGTATGTTAGATCGTATAACAAATGAGATTTAGGGTCGTTGAGCCATGTTTTTGAATGCGATACAAAAAATATTTGCAAAAGAAAGTAATAGAATTTTTTTTGAGCGAGGGGATGGTGCTCTAGTCCAAGGTAGAAAAGACCTTACGACTCGGAGCACTAACAAATGGATAATCTCTTGGAGTTTTTATCTCTTGCTTTTTGCTCTTAGCATGATGAAAAGTTTCTGACAAGGTTAGCATTTCTGGTGTAAATATCAGCTGGAAGATGAGTACCAAAATGGTAATGATATGATATTTACATTAAAAAATGTTATGACAGTCTTTTACATTTTGTGGATCAACGTGGACCTTAACCTTATATGGAAGATCTCCATGTTTGTTATGGAATTAAAAATCAATTTGAAGAATCAAACAGCTATAAGGTACCAAAGAATGTAGAGATCTTGAATATGAGTAAAACTCCATAGCAATTCAGAGTTAGGTTACAAAAAACCATTGCAAAAGGACTACTTCATTATCAGCCATAGGTTTACCACTAAAATGACTAAACTTCCTCTTTTTTAGAGTCTTCTGTTTAGCTTTTTGTATCAAAACTTTCATCATCGATAGTCATCTGATCATCTTCCTGGTCATTATCATCTTCCTCGTCATGGTCAGTTAACAACTCATCCCCAAGAACATCAGTTGCAAAATCGACTCCTTCATAGGCCTTTGGTCTTGCCTTTGCCTTACTGTCAAAAGGACGAAACTGCAAAATGAACAACAATAGTTAGATGTTGTGGACAATGGGTATGACTTATGAGTGTGCAACTGTGCTTAATACACGCGCGCACACACCGACTCAAAGTGCCAAGGTAATCACCTCTTGGAACAAGGTAATCAGAGATCGAACTGCTACTGAATCTGCTTTCTCATGTGATTTCTCATATAGGTTAAGGTCTTGTAGCAAGTCGTCATTCACCAACTACATACCAAAATCAAACAATCAAATAACTCCAAGGAAAGGGAATATGAGTTAATGAGGAAGGGAAGTAGTCCCATTCCAAAATTGGGGCATACCAGAAGCCACCTAAACAAGGTAGGTAAACATGAATCATTAAATGCAGATATTCAAAATGAATAGTAGATTGCAGTAGTTACCAATGGCATGCGGAAAATATCAACCAAACTCATCAACGTATCAAAGTTGAATGCTACTATCATGGAAATAAAATTATGTAGCAATATAGAATGTTAATACGACAGGCGATTTTGTTTACCTCTGGACGTGAGTGGTCATATACAAAGTGATTTACTATTTGTATGAGCAAGGGCTTGACAACATCACGAGGAACCTGCATCCAAATAAAAGCTTGAATGAGCTAGGATACAAAAAGGAAAGAGAACAGACTTCTATAAATCTATTGAAAAATCAAAATTTGAAGGAAAAAACTAGGAATCATAAAAACAGGCTTAATGAAGATGAACCACAAACACACTATACCTTATCATGGCAAGCTTGAACCACTGCTGGAAGCAAATTTATAATGTCTGGTTGATGCGGCTGATAGCATAGTATAATGCATACAATACAAATGGTCAGACTTAAGTTATTATGCAGAATACCGAATTTCCCCTATTTTATCAATTAAAATACCTGGATATATTTCTGAAGGGTAAAAGTCCAACAGCGTTAACTGGTGAAGTCCAATTACTCGAGCAGTCAATTTCAACATCATCATCTTAACCTAAAATATACACATGGTAATTGCATAAACTAGTAAATATGTAATATTGAATAACCATGAGCAGATATGAAAAGAATTGCAAGTCTTCTTTCATAACATTATATAGAAATGCTTATTTGATATTTAGTAATAATTCACCCCAGATCCTTCTTTAAATTCCTGAAGACGAGAGAACAGCCTCTCTGCAAAACCCTGCAGATCATATGGGATTGAATGTTGATGATCCAAAACCAAAATGAAACTACGGTAACGATCACAAACCTGTTTATCTATCAGATGGTTTAGTGGTGAATCACCATTGCTGTCTGAATCATCATGATCTTTGTCATTCTTAATCATCGACTTCTTATTCTCAAGCAGAGATGATAAAGCCACTGTCATGATCCTGAGAGATACAAATACATAATCATAATATTTAGGGTAAGACTTTAAAACATTTATCCAGCAAAAGAAACAAACGAAAGAAATGATACCCCAATGTTTCATGGAAAGAGGCGGTGCAAATTGCATTTGCTGTTTTTTCATCAAACCACACTTCCCTCTTGTAAAGCTTCCACAGAATCACAAGCACTCTCATGGCAACTGCATCTTTCGCTTCCTGTTCAAAAACACGTGAATTGAATTAACCAGTTAGAAGATATCCAACCATGTAAGGAAGAACATGTGTGTTTGGATCAACTTATAATAAAAAATAAAAAACCATCGTTTTGGTCCTTATGGCTCTGTTTCGAAATGCCAAATTTTGAGTTTACAGCTTAAAAGCTCATAGGACAAAAAAAGGCTTCTTACTATAGTATAGATAGGCTAAGGTTTGTAGACGCTCGACACGCAACGGCAGCCCCAATCAGATAAAGCCTTGGTAAAGCGCACTAGGCTTGGAAGTTCAAGCATCCTCTTGGAGAGGGACGAACTGTCTCAAAGTAAACTTTCTCGCTTGTTAGTCAAGCTTTGAAGCCCCCTACTTTCTTTATGGTTGGGATATTAAAAGAAGCGCTGGTTTTCTTTGTGCACCCCTTATCGTTCTCGCTCAGTATTTGCAACGGCTGGGGAGGCAGTCGTAGAAGTGAAGCCTATCGCCATCCGACCATAAAATACGAGATTGAGCCCCTTCTCAAAGATTTGATGGAATGGCCCAGCCGACCCAAGAGTGTTTATGTGAAAGAGCGTAGAGCCCTAGCCCGAGCTGTAGTGTAGGTCTGCTAACGTAAAGCAAGGAGTTGAGCCTGAATTTGTGAACCAAAGTCACTTTCGGAACCATACTTCCTACAGCTAACACTAACAGTGTCCAGTCCAGCAGGAACGCACAACGCAAAAAACATACACTGCTATAACAAATCCCCCGCTGGCCATCGGGGACCAAGTGGTAAGGCCATGATCCTCAGGGGAACGGATCACTTATTCTTTCATTGGGGACAGTTGCATGAACGACAACTCCAAATGTCACACATCCGTCGCCTATTTACCGTTTAGGTGGCCACAGCGAGATCCAGCTAAGGTAAGGAACTTCGTGTCATGGCTACTCCACAATGCCACAGTCTCATGAACCGTACTTCATAGCTTTCCCGCACGCAAAGCGAATGGGCGCTGCACTAATGAGCAAGAAAAGGCCTCTTACTATAGTATAGATGGGCTAAGGTTTGAAGATGATCGACCCGCAACGGCAGCGCCTATCAGAAAAAACCTATCATATGGGAACATTTTTTTTCATGAGCCTATAGCTTATTTTTACTAGCTTTATAGCTGAACTTGATGAGATAATCCAATTAGCTTATAGCTTATCATTTTTTCTCTCAATTATATCCTTGTCATGTTAATTGAAAAAAGCAACAAAAAAGCTGAGAGACGGAGCAAAACCCTAAAGACTAGAGTGAGAGCTTGTGCGAGTTTGAAGCGGGGATTGGAAGGAATCTGGCGACAGGAGTTACAGAGTAAATGGAAGAGTCTTGAAGGGAAATCGTTGAGGGCAAAACGTTCAGGGTAGAAACTGGCAACTCGTCCGAGGAACGATGCAGTCTCTGATAGGTTTTCAGCTAGGGTGATTGGATCTGACGCGACGGTTACTAGGTCACGATCGATGGGAAGGATTTTGATGGCAGCATGTTGATAAAAGAGTTGGAGGGACGAATTGAACTCAGACTGAATATCGAAAATCTCCGACATGTAGTCATACGGGCTCCGCTCCATTTTCGATTGGAGTCTTCTAAGGTTCAGAAGCTTCTCCGACAAACCACTACCACCGCCAGAAGCTGCCGTCGGCTCCAGTGTTTTGCCGCCGTCGTATGACATGATACTATTGGTTTGAATGAAGCTCAACTCCACAACCCTAGATCAGTGGAGTGTATGTATCATTCAAATTCAAATGGGAATACTATTTATATTACGTTGGCATGTTTAGGTTTTTTAAGAAAACCAAACCGAACCAAACTAAACTAGAGTTATGGTTCGGCTAATAATTTTCTTGTCCATGAACCCAACCTAAATCAACATTTTGAACCAAACTTATTTTTAAATCCTTTTGTGAACCAAATTGTGTTTTTTTTTGTCCTTTTTCATAAATTGAAATTGTGTTATTGTTATTACGACTTTTTATGGGGTGTGTGCATCACATTGTATCGGGATGCCCTTACTTGATTACCAAGCTGGGCTATTACGACTTTTTATGGATTATATTAAAATTAAAACTATGACCAAATATATTAAAACTTTTTATGAATTAAATTACATTAGATATTAATTTTTGTGATTTCACTAGTTTTTTTTACTCTATCTACCTATATATTAATCTTAGAAATATCATATATAAATCAAAGTATGGAAATATGTGCTCTGATGATTTTACTGGTCTTGTATTTTATTAAAACATGAAGAAAACTTTTAGTTGATTTCACACAAGAAGAACAAGTTCAAGTGCAAGAGAGAGATACTACACCACTTGCTCATAACTCATCTTTGCACTTTGCATGTCTTCTATGTTGATCAAAGGATGTATATGCTTTAATAATTCTATATCATATATTAAAGTATATACATTTTTTGATGAACATGGAAGAGATGTAAATATGCTTTAATAATTCTATATCATATATTAAAGTATATACATTTTTTGATGAACATGGAAGAGATGTAAAGAGTGTTTAGGCACTAGGGTTCACCGAGGTTAGGACAGACCTAAAGACTCAAAGAGTGCTTATATGAGTATTTACAGACCACCCATCAAATAGGTCTACGGACCGACACTGAAAATTGAATTGATGACCTTCAGATAAGTCAACTCCTTACCAACTAAGTCAACCCTCATTTGCAACTAACATATAGTTACTTATTGATCACTTGTCATGTTCAAGTCAACTTGAGTGTACTTAAATTCTAAATTACCAAGATCATCCACGATAGAGAAATTCACTTTCAAATACTTAAGAGGATCTCACGTGTATCCATAATTCATTTATTATTTTATAATTTTTAATAATAATACTTAAGAAATACTCAATCCCTCCAACCTAGTTGATCAAGTCCAACCTAGCTCATTAAGTTTTTTTTTACTAAATGACCACACTAACAACTTTATATCATCTATCAGTAACTCAATGTCATTGCATTTCAATTAAAAAATGTATGTTCCGCTGAGAAAAAAAGATTGTATCATAGCATCTCATCTCAATAAGTACTCTTTTTCTCCCTCCCCAGTAGGTTCCCTATTAAATACTAGAATTCTGCTCTTTACCCAAATGTTTTTGCTCATTCCCGAGTGAAATGACAAAAATACCCATACCTATGTTAACTCACGCTAGTGCAATTGTCAACGTGAGTTAACTCACGTTGGCATTTGCACTAGCATGAGTTAACTCACGTTTATAGCATAAAGCAAAAACTGCAATAAATGCTGTGCAACACTGAACAAGTTTTTGGAAAGTAAAAAATGACCCGTAATCACGCCACATTCATAACTTAACCGAATTATGTTAGTTTAACAACATTATCAGATAATACGACACAATCAATCCAAACGGTCCAAATTACACAAATTCGCCGGTAATGATCCGTAATCACTTAAACACACGTAACCGATCCAAATTATATGAATTTGTACTTAAATTCTCACAATCACACAATCACCAATAAACAATCCAAACGGTCCAAATTACACAAATTCGCCGGTAATGATCCGTAATCGCTTAAACACACTTAATGACACGTAAACGATCCAAATTACACCAATTTGTCCATAAATTTATAAAATTACATAATCTCACATAAATGGTCAAAATTACCTAAATTCATCGTTAAATTACATAAACACAAATTCATTAAAATTCAACAATACGGACACAAATTTGGAAAACATTACACTATTACACTTAAATAAATATTACACTTCAACGGATCGGACAAAAATATACAAAGTGTTATCCTCAACCATTAACCTAAGCATGTAATCAACGTCGCTATCATCTTTGAGAAGTTGTGGATAATACATGGTCTTCAAGAAGTCTTCTTCCTTATCCTCCCCGAAGTCCAGGCCTGGCACATTTACTATCACATCACATGTTCTATGACTTCAAATCCGTGAGAATATTCTCAGGCGCCGCCAAGCTCTTTGTCATGTCGATAACTCTTTGCTTCTCCTCCGCTTTTAGTCGACCCGCAAGAAGGTGGTCGGATAACTTTGGCGCTAAGTCATAGTTGTGAATTCCACAAAGCATTGCAATCCACCAATCTTGTGTTTTTTTTTCAAAGAAGCATTTCAACCTAAACGGACAATTACATTTCCTTGAGCTCGTGCCTTCAAGCTTCGGTTTCTTTCTCGTCTTAGGTGGCTTGTATTCACCACTCCTTTCACATTGCATCATCATGTATGGCGTCATTGTACTAGATTTATCTATAGAAATAGTAAATCCGGCCCTAGCCGCTTGTCGACGAACCCAAACAAGTAATTTTTCTCGATCTCCCCATCTTTCATTTGTTGTAAAAAATGACCCGGTGTTTACTTCAATAACACAAATACCGGTAGGTACCGATTTAGGCTTTTCTTCAAAGTTACCGGTAGGTATCAGTTTTGCTTGGTTGTGAACAATGCGAGCTTGAAAAGAAATTTTCACTTTAAACTTCACATCTTTGGTTGATTTGACATCGTCGGATGCTACGCCGGAACCTACGCCTACGCCAGAAGCTTCGCGAGAAGCTTTGCTTTTGGCCGGTTTCGGTTCAACGCCATCCTCCGCCACATTTTCAACCATATCACTCAATGTCTATTCAATAAAAAATAACAAAGAAAAAATAAATAACTTGTGTTGCAAGCAAAGCAAGTAAAAAAAGTGACGCAAAAATTCAAAAATTGGGCATCACAGTAGCGTGACTTAAGTCACGCTGGTGTTATCTTCCTGCGTGAGTTAACTCACCCTGCACTTACAACTAGCATGAGTTAACTCACGCTAAGCCATATCACCTACTGAAAATAAATGGCGTAACAGGCACAAAAATCAGGAAAATCGGATGAGTTTTGGGGATACATTACATGTTCTTTGATGCTTCATGAGCGTAGAAACTTGCTTCTTGACGATTTGCAATGATTTGGAACGAAGATTTTGACCCAAAAATTCATGCTTTTTGGGTTTTTGGAGGTGGAGGGAAAGAAAAAATGGAGTTGTGTGGTTGCCTGCTGGATTTTATTCGAAAATAGTATTCAGCATGAGTTAAGCCACATAAGGGCAAAATTGTCCTTTCACTTGGGAGCGAGCAAATTACGTTGGGTAAAGAGCAGAATTCTAAATACCGTATCTATGTGAAGTGAAAACTCCTTCATAACGGATGATCTAAATGTATTATTATCTAGTCACTCATACACCCCTTAATTTCTAATACAAATTCTTGACCATGACACTCCGAATGTTAACTAAAACCTTAAGTTTAGAAAATGACACATATGTTATAGGGAGGAAAATTTCGGATGTTACAAATTGACCGACTGTGGTTACAAATTTACCGATTGTGATGACAAATATTTGCTTACGCCTTTCAGGCTTTGGTAAAGTCTTGCTATTTGTAATTAGCATTGCTATTCAGTTATGATATGTTTGTTTATTTACAATTATATTTACTTGTTTTTCCTTAAAAAATTATATTTACTTGTTTTATTTTTTGGTTTGTCACAAAGTGGCAGCACCGTGAGAAACTAGCACACTGTTGCGAGGTCTTTGAATTTGGGTGAAGTGCTCAATCTAATATAATATTTGTTGATGTAAGTTATATCAGATTATCTTTCTTTTTTTTTATAGCAAATAACAAATTATCTATTATTAATAAAAAGACATTTCTTTATTATGATTATGCTACCAAAATAGTAAAATCCTTAAAATAGTTAGTCTATTTAAATGAAGCATTAATTGTAAACAAAAAAAAAATGAAGCATTAATCGTGAGGCCCTATTGAGCATACCAACGTTATTTTTAAAACATAAATAGTAAGTTTTATTGTGAATTGAGGTGGCATTTACTATGCACAGTGCACAAATGTGTGCACCATACACAAATTAGAGGAAGTTTATTTTAAATCATTAGATTAAAGAGGAACATTGATCTTTATTATAGTCTACCTACACTATATTTTTTCCACTTTGTCTTCATCCTCTCTACCATCTTCCTCTTTTCATTTCACCACCACCACAACCACCACCAAACTCAACAGACAACAGCAGTGTATTTTATTTCTATCACTCACTCACTCAACTCTCAAACCCCAACCCTTCCTTCTCAAACTTTAATTATTTCATCGACTACTCTTCGTATCCTCAAAACTACTAAATAAACCCCTCTTTTGAGTCTTCTCTATTCCATCAAAATTACTAAAACCATGTCTACTCCGGCGAGTTTCTCTTCATCGCCGCCACTGGTGCCGGTACTAATTAATAAACCTCTCTTCTTTAATTCGTCCATTTCTCCATCGGAAATGACACAGGTTCTTTTATTAGTAGAGCCAAGGAACAGGTTCACACGATCAGATCCAACATTTTGCTTCTTCTTTTATTATTGGTGTTTTGCTGCTGCTGCTGCCGCCGGAGCTCCTCCACCCGAAATGATGGTTCAGTCTTTGTCTCAGCAGCAGCAACAGGTTCAAAGCTAATTTATTCGTTCATCATCAACAGCAACAACAACAAGCTATCGGTGATGCTTCAGCTGCTAGAGTTGGGAATTATCTTCATGGTTATCTCAATCTGCTTGCTTCGTTGTCTGATGGACATGGAAGTTCTAGTCGGAGAGATGATGAACATCATTGATTGTGTTTGATTTCAATAAAAACAATAAGGATCCAAGAATAATAAACCAATAAAAAATTAAGTTGACTATGCTTGGCGGTGGTGATGTGGGAGGATGGTGGGGGACGGGGGTGATAGTGGTGG
>Ga0228710_1003626_pt1 | contig 24503 bp, 11 predicted proteins | sample MedpolnodulmetaG_FD_177995 | JGI IMG/M metagenome (GOLD analysis project Ga0228710, IMG submission 177995) | Root nodule microbial communities from Medicago polymorpha collected in Santa Monica, California, United States - pink nodules | ecosystem: Host-associated > Plants > Roots > Nodule...
ATATGAGGCTGCTAATTTTCACCCACATAAAAATACTAAGGTGCAAGTTAGCAACCTACACCCACTTGATTATTTACACTCATTTTTATAACTTTTAATAAATAATTTGTACCCACCTCACTAATTTACACCCACTCTCATGCAATGACAGTGAAGATTACTACAAACGCCGATCATATGATCAGGACAATTTTTTTGACAAAGATGTTTAAAGTCCTCAAGACAAGGATACAAAAAATCTGTGTTGTATAACAAGAAGTAAAGAGTGTTATGAAAATGAATAAAAAGTTGTGTATAAAGGAGTGCAAAAACTTTGAGAAATTAAAATAGAGAAAGGGATTACCAGAGTTTACAGCCCTAACAAGAAAAAATATGAAAACAAAGAAGATGATAAAGTAAACAAGCTTGAACATTTTAGTCATATCTTTTCTCCTTTTGATGTAAAAAACATAAAACAGTTTTTATAAGTTTATAACTAATTATTTTATCAATGGAGATACAAGAAACACTTATGAAAATTAGTTTAATTATCAAAAGTCTTTTACACAAACCCATATGTTGTGCTTGTCCCTTTAGAACACTCCATAAATAATTTAAAATAAATAGTTTTTTTATCAACCTTCATTAATTACCTTCTATTTCTTATAACCTTTCATGATAAACAGGGTAAAAGCGAAAAGAATATAATAGTATTGGATGATGACAACGTTCATCATAAGAATAATGAACCTTTCATGGAAGGTTTAAGTGCATATAAATCAAAAGTAACAGTAATCATATATAAGAGCGACAAAGTTAGGTGTGTAAATAATATGTAGGCTTAAAAGAAAGATATAGTTAATTTAGAACTTAATTGGAAATTCCCCATATGCAATGACATTGATTATTGCTACAAATCCCAATCAAAGGATGAGTACAACTGACGACGCTTAGCCATAACATATATTTTAGTTTTTTTATTGAGTATTTTAACCTTTATTTTAGGTTTTTCTAGAGGATTTACATTAAATTACTCATGAATTTTCGGGAAAAAGTTTGTAATGTTTTATTATAGTCACTGTTTGTCTTATAATTCCCTAACTAGACAACTCTATACTGTGGCATAGTCTTTTGGTATAGGCTAGTGTGGGTTGATCCGATCAGAAGACACCTCGTAGAAGTTATAAAAGCATGAAAAGCAAGCACATTGAAGATATTGAAGTGTACATAACTTGGGGAAATCATATCTCAAGTCCCAAGCACATATCAAAAGTAAAAAGACCATGAAAAATGCAGCAAACAAGTGACATCCACTTGGGGCCACAAGCCCTCCGCATGACCCCATGGTCTACGTGCCCTGCACATATTGAAGAGAAGTCAAGGAAAATTCTCTTAGGCCCGTGCGTACTACACTCGTTTATATGCACCCTTCACGTACTAGAATGAAAAAAAGTGATTTAGGTCGGTGTAAGGCGCATGTTCACCCACACGTCATACGTGTGCGAGTGAGAAATTTTGCCTATAATTACGAATTTTCACCCAGAAAGAATGATTCTTAATCTTAACGGCTCAAAGGAATATATGTATGATCCAAGCAGACCAAACATGGTAATTTTTAGCCTTGGGCACAAGATTGATTCTCTTCACTTTGTGTATGTTTAATTTCGAGTACTTTTCATGATGAATTATTTTACCATGAGTGACTGAAATTTCTAGATTATCGTTAAATGATGAATCTCTGTTGAATTGTTTGAACCAATTAATCTAAGAAGTCATCTTTCAACACAATTTGAATTATGTTTATTTAATAAATCTTGTTAGTAATGCTTTTAGATTTCTGATCAACTTTGAATTTTAAAGAAGTGCTTCTTGGGAGGTGATGACACCTCATTATATGATGTTTTAGCTATGTTTTGTTTGGTAATTTTAATAAGCATTTGAAAAAAATTAAAAGGAGTTTTAGATGAGTTTCTTATGGTTTAAGAGATATTTTGTGTTATTTTGATTTTAGTCCTTGTAATTCTATTTCATCCCCTAACGAGACATTTCATAGATGTTTTAAGTCTGTCTATTAATAAATTATATAAATCAACAAAGCAAAACATCTAATGGAAGCTATGGAAGGTAAAGAGTGAAGATCGACGAAGGTATTGGATGATTTTGAGGGCAATACAAATTGGAAAAATTTTATCCTATGTTCCAAGACTTGTCAAGGAAGGAGAAACACTTGAAGAATGGAGGAAAAACAACAAATTTTACCATGCTGAAATCCAAAGCGCCCCCAGTGCATGACACCTGCAGAAGGACAGTTGACCATTGTCCAAAGCGCTTAAGGTGCTTCTGCCACGCATTCTATGCGTGAAAGAACAACTTTGTGCTACTTTTTTGTCTGTAGGTTGGAGAAAAAAGCCCAATAAACATAATGCAAACCCAACTAAGAAAATGCCTATTTAAAGATATTTGTGCACATATAAATTTTCATTCATAACTTGATGGTTTAAGGCGAAGCCAAGCTACAACATCAAAGAGGAGCTTCGCACCTCCTCCAACTTGTTCTTATGGTATGTTTTGTTTTTCTTTGGTTATGTATTTTGTTACCATGAGTAGCTAAATACCTTTTGATTAGGGTTTTAAGACGAATCTCTATATATTTGTTGGAATAAATGCAATTTATTTAGTCAAGTATGATTTATGTTATATTTAATTTTAATATGTTTTACGCTTAATACTTTGACAAACTAGGAAGTGATGCCCCTAGAATTTGCAATGATCTTAGGTTAGGGTTCATAATTCATTAGATTAGAGTTTTGCTTTGACCATAATTGTTACATATGAATTTTGATCAAAAATCTTTAATTTATCAAGGATTCGTAGGATATGATGATTAGGTTTTAAGACACGTATGCGAGTGTAAGCCTCTTAAATTGTGAACATGACAATCTCGAATCAATTTTTTTTGAAGAAACCAAAATGAAATTATATTACGAAACCAAAAAGCGGTTCCCAAGCACAAGGTGTGGCTAGAATACCACTACAAAGTTACCGAGTTACATAAAGACAAATACACAAGACAGAAGTAACAAGATTAGCCAATGCCCAGACAAACTAAGGGGCTTGACCACCACCTCTATGTACCAAAAACAAACATGGCATTTCTAACTTTCAGCCACCCTAAAGATAACAATTTAACTTTATCTAGCAGTTGGGGAATAGTGTTTACAGTATTATTGAACAGTCGGTTGTTACGTTCATTCCACACAACCCAAGTACACAAAAGCCAAATAAGCTGCAGGAAAGAACGTTTACCTTTACCAACACCTGTCATATATGTAAACTGCACCAAATGATCGGAAATATTATTAGAATCCACCCCAGCAAAACCAATCCAATCACGCACATGCTGCCATAACGCAGCCAACACCGTGCAAGAGAGAAAAAGATGCTCAGCCGTCTCCACTTGACCACATTCTGTCACACACAGAACGTCTTCCACAGAAAGAACCCCACGAATAGCAAAATTAGCTTTCGTTGGTAAGCGATCGCATAAGAGCCGCCAAACAAAGATTGAAACCTTCAACGGAACCTGTTTATGCCACACTAAATCCAAAGACGTGTCCAGCCGACAATCTCGAATCAATTACACTGGGAGACAATCATTTTTATAGCTTAGGTTATTTCTCATTTCTAATCGCATATCTCCCACTAGACTATTGGTTAAAAAAAATAAAATCCCACTAGACTATTATTTCGCAACTTGTGTAGATAGTTCCCATCAGACCTTGATGATTCAAGTTATTCCTATAATATACTGGATTTGCGGATAATTTTTTGGTTTACTTTTCTTTACAACTATCTATATTATATTTAAAGAGAGACTGATTTTTTTGCTTTCAATTATACATTTAAATGTTATTTTGTTGGCGTCGTTTAAATATATAAGAATTTATGTTCTATTTGTTATATTGTTGTATCATTGAAAAATATAAGTATAGTTTGTACAATATAAATTAAAGCACAAAACATCTATTATTCGTACATATAATTTTAATCAAAATCAAAATAATTTTAAACAAAATATCATAAAAACTAATGTTTACAATTTATACGTGTTATTGCAATAAGAAGAGCAGACAAACGGACACTTCGTGCCGGTCTGAACCCTAGTATTAATAATATACATGATCTAGATTCAAGTCAATTACGTTTTCACATCTGGTATGGTTTACAATCACCAGGAGCATGATAATGATAATCAATTCAGTTGACATTATTGGCTTTCTTCTATAAGAAATTTGTTAGGCTTAATTGCAGTTTTAGCCCCCTAACTTTTTCAAAGTTGCGATTTAGCCCCCTAAGAAAAAAAACTACAAAACAGCCCCCTAAGTTTTGCAACTGTAGCAGTTTTGGCCCCCTAAGGCAAAAAACAAAATAAAATAACACGTGGCACCTCACTTAGGGTGCCACGTCAGCGTAGACCGAGACAATATCAGCCTTGGGGGCCAAAACTGCCACATGTGCAAAACTTAGGGGGCTGTTTTGTAATTTTTTTTTCTTAGGGGGCTAAAACTGCAATTTAGCCAAATTTGCTACATAGTTTGAAAAAAAAAAACTTCAAACTTATTCTTAATCTTTGATTCTTTGTGGTGTTTCTTTCATGCTGATGTGATGATTTTCGTATCAGTCAGTACTTATCGTTTTGGGATAAAAAAATTATGCAGGATATAAATAAATCTTCTATATAACAATGTCAACGTTTAAAAAAAAACTTAACAACTTTATTAACTCTAATCTCCAGCTACCAAGTGATCCAAGTTAAACCGATGAAATTCAAAACAAACTATTCACTCATTGAACTGAATCCTACCATGCTAGAAAGTTAATCAGAGTTTGATGTTCTATAAAGAATCTGAAAGAACCCCAGAATGGCAAAATTTATGGATAAATGTTCATCCTCAAATGAAGTGCATATAAATGTTCAAAAATTGAGAATGTGATAAATTGATAAATGCAAATTGTTTATTAAATCAAAGTAAAAGTGATAGATTAGAACCCAATTAAAATTGGTGTTGTTGATACATAAAAGAGAAAGATAATCATTGCCACCGCCGGATCCCATTTCTTACAGTGTCCTGCAAAAGCAAAAATCTGAACTCGAACTAGACTAAGCTTTGCATGCCGTGCCTGATATGCGAGCACTCAAAAATTGTAACAGCCACCCTATAGGAAGGATGTGCACTCAAAAATTGCATCAAGGCTGCAGAAGAAATATAAAGGTAAGTCTTGTTAAAACTTTGATTAGTGAAGCAGCAACATCAAGAGATACACCGATGCAAAACGCAATATTGGTGTAGTAAAGCCAAATCTCTTGCTAACCATGTGTGCAACGAACTGAGTTTGTAGCCATGCATTTCACATCTATGAGTCATTACAAAGTATGCTACCAATTAGGATAATTTATTCAGACAGAGGTATCATTCATCACGATTCACAACTTTGTGCGAGTGAGTGTGGCAATACAGAATTGACAAATCATCTTTTCATCAAATGGGATCATTTTGGTTCTATTTGGCAGCTTGTTCGCAATTGGCTTCATATATCATCGGTTAATACGGTTACTGTTTCAGACCCCTTTGCTCAATTTAGTCGATCAGCAGGCAATTCTAAAATACGGCGGTTTGTTATGCATCTAATTTGGTTTGCTTATGTTTAGTAAATTTAGAAAGAGAGAAACAATAGAATCTTTAGTAATAAGGAAGTGTCGATGCACCAACTTTTAGATAATTTTGTCTTTGGTTGCTGAAGGCAAAGTACGCTAATTTTGTCTTTGGTTGTCTGAGCATTGGCTAAAATTTATCATCTTCATTTTTTTTTTCTCTTTTCTTTATGAATTATATTGTTTGCTAAAATCTTGTGTTCTATTCCGATACATCGATCATGTGCTAGGTAGAATACATTTTTGTTGGTAATATCTCATGTTTTGGCTTGTTAAAAAAACAAATATATTTTTTGTAATTAAGTTCTTCCATCATATTTTGACTAAAGAAAGTGTGACATAAGGACCTAATTAAAAAAATTAGTTCAAGGACCTAATTACATATATTCTTTTACTTTACAGATCTATATAAAGTTTTCAAATTAAAATAGTGACGAGACCTACAAAGTAATTAAAATAGTGACTTCACCCATGATCTTGGAAGACTTTTTATTTCCCACACATTTTAGGAGACCACCATTGACACCTCTCTTATACAAATCCCTATCTATCTATTTTAATTTGAAATCAGATGAGGTAGATAGATCTTACATAGTAAGCCTTCTAATCGCTTTATGTGGAGATTATTACTTCCTCTTTAAAGGCTAAAGGTTATGTGTAGATAGATCTCTACGCATGCAATAATCATAAAGGCTAAAATTGTGACTTGAATTATTCAAAGTTTCCTTCATTGCTGCTTGTTGTAGGTCTTTATCCTATAACTTAATTTATAGAAGTAGATTTTCACAATTAGGTGGTGACATTGTCTTTCTCCATCCTTCAAAAAAAAAAAAGACATTTTTATTCTCCATATAATATAATTAATCTCCACAAGGCCTGTTCAAAAAAATCAGAAGGTTTAAGTAATATAAAGTAAAATGTGAAAATAATCATAAAAGCAATAAAGTTAGGTGTGAATATCAAATGGTAGGCTTAGAATATATATATAATTTTGAACTTAACTTGAACTTTGCTATGCAATGACATTGATTATTACTACAAACGCCGATCAAAGGTTTAGGACAATTTAGTTGACAAGTTTTCTTGCCGACAAGACAAGGATAAGGATAATCTGTAATGTATAACAAGAAGTAAGGAGTGTTAATGAAAATGAAAAAAGGGTTGTGACTAAAGTAGTGCAAAAACTTTGAGAAATTAAAATAGAGAAAGGGAATACCAGAGTTTACAACCCTAACAAGAAAAAATAAGAAAACAAAGAAGATCATAAAGTAAACAAGCTTGAGAATTTTAGTCATATCTTTTCTCAATTTGATGTAAAAAACATAAAACTTTATTATAATTTTATAGCTAATTATTTAGCTCGTATGGAGATACAAAAAGACTTATGAAATTAGTTTAATTACCAAAAGTCTTTTATGTAAACCCATATGGTGTCATTGTCCCTTTAGAACACTCCATAAACAATCTAACATAGATAGTTTTTTTTATCAACCTTCAATTACCTTTTATTTCTTATAACCATTCATGATAAATAAGGTAAAAGCCGAACAAAATATAATAATATTGGATTATGACAAGGTTTATCATAAGAATAATGAACCTTTCTTGGAAGGTTTACGTAATATAAATCAAAAGGTAAAATTAATCATAAGAGCGACAAAGTTAGGTGTGTAAATAATATATAGGCTTAGAATAAAGATATAGTTAATTTTGAAATTAAGTATTTATAGTAAATTACTCATGGTTTTTGGGAAGAAGTTTGCAATGTTTTATTGTAGTCATTGTGTGTCTTATAATTCTCTTACTAGACAACTTTACATAGTCTTTTGGTTTAGGCCAGTGTGTTGATCCGATCAAAAAACACCTCGTAGAAGTTATAGAAACATGAAAATCAAGCACAATAAAGATATTGAAGTCTGGACAACTTAGGGAAATTTTGTCCCAAACCCCAAGCATATGTCAAAAGTAAAAGAGGAATGATATTTGAACAACCATTTGCTAACAACTTTTATGACAACCTCTTTTTTCTCTCTTTTCATTGGTCAAAAACAATGGAGAGAGAAAAATGAAGAGAGGGAGTAATAATATAATGTGAGTATGAGAGAGAAAGTTGTCAAAAAATGGTTTCATAAATATCATTTCTCAAAGTAAAACGACCATGAAAAGTGCTGAAAACAAGTGAAAGGCACTTTGGGGCCATAAATTAATTTTGAAATTAATTTATGAAATCTAAAAATTAGGAAACTATTGGAATACTAACCAAGAAAAAGATGTCCATGGAAAAAGCAACATAGGATTCATAACATCAAAATTATATTTAATACAAAAACAATGATGGTGAAAAGTGAATTTTTCAACTACCTTCCATTTATGTAACTAATCCAAACAATAAAAAATGAATTTTTCAACTACCTTCCATTTCTTCTCTCTTACTTTCTTTCCATCACCATGATGGTCATCGTCACTTGACCATGCTAAATGGACCCAATAGTTACAATAATCAAACAAAATAAAACTATGCCTTCCCTTTCCCAGCCTGAAGAGATTGCATCTTTTGTTGCAATTTTAGTATCTGCAATATGACATAATAATTTGATGCAAACTGTTATTTAAATAACACATACCAAGGAATATAAGTGGATTACATTACAATTATAAATTAACAAACCCATTCAAGCAAATGGAAACATACTAATACTTCGTATGTATTATGTGTTGTTTAAGGTTATGCACACGTCTTAAACAATAATTAAATATGTTAATTTTCAAGATGAAATTATGGCTCCGTTTGTTTTAGATTTTTTTAAGAAAAAATCTATTTTTTTTTAGTAAAAAAATCACTTTTGTCATTTTTAAGTGTTTGTTTAGGATTTTTAGAAAAATCATTTTATCAAAAAAATCTATTTTGACTCAAAAATGAAAAGCTGTTAGGATTAGCTTTTCTCAAAATCTATTTTTTCAAACATAAAAATGATTTTTTTGGATAGTAAACAAACACAAATAGCTTCATATTTTTTTCAAAATCTCTAGATTTTTATTAGACAAAATCTTTTTTTTTTTTTTAAAGTTAAAACAAACGCACCCTATCTTCTTTCACTAAAATACCCGTGTATAGTAGAAAGACTAGTTAATATAAGGTTGGTTTAGATCATACAAATTAATAATGTATTATAAAAAAAGAAGTAATAATACTTCCTTGATATTCTAAAATAAAAAATAATTTGAGACAAATAAATATTCAAAAGAGGACACATAATATGAGATGGAGAGTATAAACATAACATGTTCTATGTTCTCTCTTACTCTCTACTCCCCTCCAAACTCCCATACAGACTCTTAGGATGTGTTTGTGCAGAGTTTTTGAGGGGAAGGTTTTGGACAATTGAGTCTCTATTTTGATATTTTTTTTAAAAAATAAAATTAAAGAACAGCATGATAGATGACATTTCAATTACACTTGATTAATTTTTAGGAACATTTTATAGCTTCCTTAATTTAAAAAATAAAATTAAGTCCGCCAACCAAACATACCCTTAGACGCCTATCTAGTAGCTAGGATCTACCAAATGTTGTTTTGAAATTCTTTACCATGAGAAGTAATCTTATAGCCAAAGCTTAAAAAGTGAGTAAAAGTTGGGCACGTCTGGAATGTAGAAGCTCCAAATGGAGTTATGTCAATCTGTTTATATGTAGAGTTACCTAAGCAGAAGTCTATTTTCAGGTTCAAGAAACAAGTTCATAAATTCAGGTAAATTTAGCTTAGTTATGTATTGAAAGGCCGGCCAACTATTCATTTTTGTTTTCGAATATGTATGGTTGATGAAGGAGCCAAATTGAAGGGCCAACTATCATTCCTAATTGACTGTGGCTCCAACTCCCAATTGTCCTCTTTGAGAGGCTCCAATCTCGGCAACATTCTTACAGAGACCATGTAAGTTTCTGGAGAATTCAACACCCACTGCTCTTGGATGGAGCTATCATACCAGTTTGATAGCAACTTTATCAGAAAACGGAAACAGTATTCGAGAAACTTGAACTCCTGTCTTCCCAATAGGTCTAATCACGCACATTTACGGTTCTCTGTCCTGTCCTTTTATGCCCTTCCTTATCTTTCATAACTAGTTAACCAAAGTTAATCTATTACAAAATTACCTATCTCTTTATTTGACAGATCAAGAAGGTTTTATTCTCTGCTCCTCTCCTATTTCTCCTAACAAAATTAGACTTGTAAAGTGAGAATTGTCCCCACTTATAAACACTTGTTTAAGTCGTATCAATTTCAATACAGGACTATTAACACATTACACATCCCTCACGCTCAAGACCGGACATCTGGAGCGTGACTCGAATAACCTGATAGTGGAAACCTAATAGCAGATGGTCCAAAGATCTTGGATATACTTTGATATCATCTTAGAATTTATGGTTGGGTCTAACACAACTTCACAAAACCGGTTTGTGAAGTAAGGAGCGCTGTTCTTTAATGATGAAACTAGCTAATAACAGAAGACACATCGGAGAACCAAACAAATGAACAAAAGACATAAAAGGGTACCTAACAAACCTTAATGACGAGTTCATTCTCGCCAAGTTGGATAGTGTACTTCTTTCTGACTTGCTGATTATTGGCAATGTCCTTTTGAAGCTTGCTGAGATCATTTGCTTTGTTCTCTAATTCGTGCTGAAGATCTCTAATGTTCATGTTGTAAACTGCAACCTCCTTCCTTTGCTTTCAAAGAATAATTTTCTGACTTTTATTGGAATTTTTCTGTCATTTGATATTGGTGTGGCTAAAATTTCGAAGAAACAATGATGAAAATTTTCAAAGAAAATAACTTTGTCTCTAGAAAGCACAGGAAAAAATTTGTTCATCCTATAAAATAGAATTGTACAATGAAACCACAATGTACAATTGTACATATCACAATAATTTAAACCACCTCTACAGACTAACATAAAAATGTGTTGCTATTTATAAAATAAAAAACATGCATATGATTCTGAAACAAGCAACTAACCAAACCAAGCATAATTCATCGACATTCACAATTCCCAATTCTAAAACCATAAAACAAGTAATTGGAGAATGGATTGGCTTATATATACATGTCTGAGAGAGGGCCTCCAAAGAGAGGTGAAGAAAAGGTGATTTCTATGTTGGAAGAGGAGAGAAGAAGAAAGAGTCTGAGAGAGAGTGAGAGCCGAAGACAGAAAAGGCGTATGTCTTGTGCTAAAAAAACTTGGGGTTCACGGCTACTCTTGTATTTTATAATGTTCAATGTCATGTTGGTTAAAGTTGTTGACCTGTTAGTTTGTGACGTGGAGTTCCTAGTTAACTTCCATTGTAAAGAGACACAATTTTGTCACCGACTACGAGATGAAGAAAGAAACTCGTTAGAAGAGCTGTTAGGTTTACCCATAGGTGGAGAGACCATTGTCGGTTATGAGAGGATTAGAAATAGGGACGGATTTGGACTCACAATATCAATGAGGCTAATTTTTTTGTCAAATAATTAAATAAAACTAAATTTAATAAGAAATTATATTAAAAATAGTTCTAGCAACCAAAATTATAAAATTATATCTACGAAATCCTCTTTCTACATAGGTTAGAATAGATGAATCAAATGCTCTAACAAAATACTCCTGCATACGAACGGATGAGTGTGTTGCGCTTTTTTTTCTTGGGAACAGGTCGCAATTATAATATGGTATTATTACCACTACAAAGAATCCATATTCAAACATGCTTATGCAGCTTGAGTCGAAGCAATTTCTCAAAAATATAAATTCACGATTAGGCGACTTCTAAATATAAATTCATTGAACTTATGATTCTCAATAAACCATAAAACATATTTTTTGTGGAAGTAACTAGCCTAAAAACCAAAATCTAAACTAATACTTGCCAGCCAAATAATCAGCTAGAATCATAATAATATTAGTAACATCTTCCAAAGGTTGATTATACTTGAGTAGGGGAGTAGAATCTGGAGCCTTTAAGCCACAATGTTCAATATCTTTCACCACAATAGCTGCATTGGAATTCATACCATTGAAATCTCCAGAGTTGAAAGAATCTTTGACATAGGTAATAGAAAGTAATGCATCATTATAGTCCATAGAACATGATGCATATATTTGTTTCAAATTAGTGTCACTAGTGTTACTTACAAGCTCGTGAATAAGGGTTATGGTATTAAAAGCATTGACATTAGCCATGGTAATTAGATATGAAGAAAGGCTACCAAGAACTGCTCCTTTTGTTGATACACCTGGAATTGCGTTTAAAATAATGGCACAATTATAAGGGATTTTGTGTTTTGAACAAATGTCGGTTACTTGGACTATTCTGTCTGAACAAAAGGATGGAACAAAACATAGAAATAGTGCAAGCACTATGAGAGAGGGTTTAACAAAGGAATTATGAAACATGACCATGATATGATATTTATTGCTAATGTTTTTCTTCTTGAGATTTTGCATGAAATTTGTACCGATTTATAAGCTAACGGTTCTTGACTTCTTGTACACATTGAATGTGGTTTTTAAGCACGATCATTTTATTTATTGGTAGAATATTTGGTGTTAATTAAGCTTTTCAATATCTGCGTTATAAATTAATTTTCACATTAAATTGGATGATTTTCAATATTAATATATGATTTTCTTTCTAGCAATAAATTATATATCCCCTCAAGAATAAATATTTTGTTACGGTTCTAGCACACATTGAATGTAGTTTTTAAGAACACAGTCATTTTTATTTATCTGTCCTCTAAAAAAAACAATTTTTTTTTGAGGGAAAATCATTTTTATTTATTGTTAATTAGAAAATCATTTTTATTGATTGTTAGAATATTTGATGTTAATTAAGGTTTTCTAAAATAAAAAAAAATTAAGGTTTTCTATATTTGCATTATAAATTAATTTTCATTGAATTTGATGATTTTCACTATTAAAGGTATATGATTTTCTTGCTAGGATTAAAAACTATTGTGGGTTTGTCAAAAAAAAACTATTGTGGGTGTTCTTTAATTCTTTAAATAGGTTAAAAACTATTATTGAATTTCGAGATTTAAATATTTTTCATTAGTGCTAGGGAATCATTTGTTTAAATCATATCGTTTAATTTTATTGATGCTAAATCATATCGTTTAAATTGTTGCTCCAATTGTCAAACACAGTAATTATTAATTTGTCAACACAAACAAAAAAAGAATATTAATATACATAAAAAATATTAGAATAAATTAAAGATTAGGTCGCTCTCTTCAACGCATTTTATGGTTTACCCTCAATGATGCATCAATAATGCATTGTCGTCCTCGGATAAACCAGCTCGCAAAACCACCAAACAGTCCACGGTAATTTCTTTATTGCTCAAAATACAAAATTTAGAGAGAAAAAAACTTTTTTTTAAAGAAGAGAGAAAAACAATCTTAAAAAATAGTCATGATCTTTTAAAATTTTATCATATCGATTTTCTCATATATGTACATAAAAGTTTAATTTTGGCATATATAAGCACATTAAATCTGCAACGGGTGCGGTGCAAACATTAAACGATGTTTTGCATATAAAAAAAAATTATTCAATAGAAACACTTTATTAATGTTTTTATTTTGACAATATTAATGAGTTTTCACAATTTTATCTTATCATCTCTCTCATATATTTACATAAAATTTGTTTCTGCAGATAAAACGCACAAAATCTGCACGGGTACAATGCAAACATTGAACGATGTTTTGCATATAAAATAAAAAGTTTTTAATAGAAACACTGCATTGATGTTGATATTTTGAAAATAGTCATGAGTTTCTAGAATTTTATCATATTGATTTTCTCACATATGTACATAAAAATTTATTTATGCATATATAAACACATAAAATCTGCAACGGATGCGGTGCAAACATTAAGCGGTGTTTTGCATATAAAATAACAAGTTATTCAATATAATCACTATATTAATGTTTATATTTTGACAGTATTAATGAGTTTCCACAATTTTATCATATCAAACTTCTCATATATTTACATAAAATTTGTTTATGCCGATAAAACGTATAAAATCTGCAACGGATGCGATGTAAACATTGAACGATGTTTTGCATATAAAATAAAAATTTATTTAATAGAAGCATTATATTATTTTTTATATTTTGAAAATAATCATGAATTTTAAAAAAATTATTTTATTAACTTTGTTATATATGTATATAAAATTTGTTTTCGCGTACATAAGAAAATAAAATCCACAACATATGCGATTCAAATATTTAACATATTTTTTTATATATAAGAAAAAATATCCGATACAAATATTATATTAATATTGATAATTTTCATTTATTATCCTTAAATATTTGACAATATTAATAATGTAATTCTTTTTTATATGATTACCGCAATGTTATACGACCTGTGCGGAAGCACGGGTATATTACTAGTTCACTAATAAAATATAAAATATTTTACATTTTAGTTTTTGACCAAATTCATGCAAGAAAATAATATACCTTTAAAGTGCATATTAATGTTTTTTAATACGCAGATATGATATCTCGAGAAAGTTTTTCATAGCTACGTACATAAATCAATATTATTTGGGTGCATATTCACACGAAATCAACAAAATTAAAAGAAAATAAAACTAAATGATATCAATTGACGTGCTTAAATTATTTTTCTTTAATTTTGTTGATTTCATGGAGGTGTGCCAAATAATATTGATTTAGGTATCTGACACCGAATCTCTCAAAAGAAAAAAACACAGATATGGAAAAAACTTGACACGCCAAATCCACCAATAAATAAAAAGAGCAATGTTATATGTACAACCAAAATTGAACAACTAATGTAACACCTTTTATTATTGTGAGGAGCACGCAAATCGAAATCACTAAAAAAATATTATAAAATAGCAAAAACGTTGTTAGTTGTACAAAAATGATGTTCATATATCATTCCTCAAATAAAAAATATCTCGTGTAAAAGGACACGAACATTGGTGTATAAATTGGTACAACTTTCATACACAATTTTCCCATCAACAACAAAAAAAGCATTATAGCAAGAAATATCAATCATGGTCATGATTCATAATTCCTTTGTTAAACCCTCTCTCATAGTGCTTGCACTATTTCTCTGTCTTGTTCCATCCTTTTGTTCAGACAGAATAGTCCAAGTACGTGACATTTGTTCAAAACACTACAAAAACCCTCATAATTGTGCCATTATTTTAAACTCAATTCCTGGAGTAGCAAAAAGAGGAGCAGCGCTTGGTAAACTTTCTTCACATCTAATTGATATGGCTCATGTCAATGCTGTTAATAGTATCACCCAAATTCACAATCTCATAAAGAACACTCGTAACCCTAATTTGAAAACACAGTATTCATCATGCTCTAAGGACTATGATGATGTGTTATATTTTCTTAACGAAGCCAAAACTTCTTTTACCTCTGGAAAATTCAACGACATGAATCAGAATGGGGCTTTTGTGGTGAAAGATGTTGATCATTGTAGCTCAAAGGCGCCGGCTTCTTCCCCGGTAATCAAGAGTAACGAAGATTTGGAAGATGTTACTATTATTATTATGATTCTAGCTGATTATTTGGCTCGAAAATATTAGTTTATGACTTTTTAGATAGTTACTGGCATGAAAATAAGTTACAATGATTATTGAAAATCATATGTTCAATGAAATTAGAAGTCGACTAATTGCGATGAATTTATATTTTTTAGAATGTGCATCGGTCGATCTTGATTCGTTTTTGCAGTAGTAATACCATACAGCATTGTAATCAAGCTTAATAAATTTCCGTAACAAAAAAACTTAATAATTGATTTGAAATCGGACGTCTTAAATTACACATTCATTAAATCAATATTAAGCGATCTTGATTCTTGACCAACAAGTGAGGCAAAAGTTTTGCATCTATGAAAGAAAAAAAAACTAAACCAAAAAAGTTCTCTTTAAAATTTGTTTTAGGTCTCGTTCACTTTACGTAGACGACGATGGTATAATGGGAATACAAATTATGCATTTGTTTTAATAATAATGATTTGAAGATAGAAAAAAAAGAAAGAATGAAAACAAATAAAATAACATAATGTTCTGTGAGTATAACTCAGTTGGCATGGACGATGCATTGTTATCTGCAGTCCCCCGAACACCCCACTTATTCACTTAAAAAAGTGAATTCTAGACACTAGGCTACTTGACAAAGAAAAATAACATAGTTGTAATTAAAAAGGAAAAATTATATTCCTTGGACCCCAATAAACCATGAGAACCATTTCACACATGTAATGAAAATTCTGTAAAATTCTACTATTCTTGTTCTATATCTAGCTTTCTACATTATGAATAAGATAGCATTGCAGCACACATGCACAACAAACACATGAAATTAGTGTATATGCAACTTTACAATAGTCTTTCATCTCTTTGGCAAGTTCAACCTCTTTGATCAACTTATAAGTAATTTTGCAATGGAGAGAAGCACTAAATAATGTTAACTTCACTTTCTTTTGCCAATAAATTCCAAAGGAGGACAAACTCCAATGTGTATCAAGCTTTAGCACTTGAAAGGTTAACCACTTCATGTCTTTCATGAATCCTCTCTATGGCCCTCAATTGTTTCTTTGTCGCGAACCATTGGATCGGAGACTCCTGATTGCGGTAACTCCTCATTGATGTTACCGCTTGCTGCTATTTCATTTTTATTTTCTTCAACCGTTTCTTTGTTGCAAACCATTGGATCGGGGACTCCTGGTTGCGGTAACTCCTCGTTGATTGTTGATATTTCATTTTTATTTTCTTCAATGGTTTCTTTGTCGCGAACCATTGGATTGGGGACTCCTGATTGCGGTAACTCCTCGTTGACATTACAACTTGCTGCTATTTCATTTTTATTTTCTTCAATTGTTTCTTTGTCGCTAACCATTGGATCGAGGACTCCTGGTTGCGGTAACTCCTCATCAACGTTACCACTCGCTGCTATTTCATTTTTATTTTCTTCAACTGTTTCTTTGTTGCAAACCATTGGCTCGAGGACTCCTGGTTGCGATAACTCCTCGTTGACGTTACCACTTGCTGCTATTAAATTTTCTTCAGTTGTTTCTTTGTCGCAAACCATTGGATCAGGGACTCCTGGTTGCGATAACTCCTCGTTGACGTTACCACTTGCAGCTATTTCATTTTTATTTTCATCAATTGTTTCTTTTTCCCGAACCATTGGATCGGGGACTTCTGGTTGTGTTAACTCCTCGTGGACGTCACCACTTGCTGCTATTTCATTTTTATTTTCTTCAATTGTTTCTTTGTGACTAACCTTTGGATCGGGGACTCCTGATTGCGGTAACTCCTCGTTGACGTTACCACTTGCTTCTATTTCATTTTCTTCAATTGTTTCTTTGTCGCAAACCATTGGATTGGGGACTCCTGATTGTGGCAACTCCTCATTGATGTTACCACTTGCTGCTATTTCATTTTTATTTTCTACAACCAGCTCTGCTGATGGCACCTGCTGAGTTTACAAAACAAGGATGCATAATGCAAGTGTATTAGCTTTCATGCTTAAATATAAGGTCAAATATATTTTTAATCTCTGTAGAATTAGAAAATTTTAGTGTGCGCGCGCGTGTGTCTATATATATAATATAGTGTTTTTTTATTCTTCATACATATCTTATTAAGAGTGAAATCACAAAACTTTTGTACTTTTTACATATTAAGAACGGATTAAACTTCTGTATTGTCAAAAACAATTGAGATCGAAAATATATTTAACTCTAAAATATATTATAAACTACATAAACATATCAAATTTAAAGAATCAAAATGTTACTTTGTCATCAGCTAAATCTCTTGTTTCTTTATACATATTCTCCATAGTTTCCATATCATTAATTTGTTCGATGGCCTCTGAAGTAGTCTCTTGATTAATTTGGTGAGTAGAACTGTCTTCACTACTTTCACTGCTATTTATGTTTCTATAGATATTTGATTCTTCAATGGAATTCTCCATGTGGTTTGTATGCTCCTAGTCAATATCACACATAAAAAGCAAATTAAGGCATAAGTTTTTCTTTCTTCATATGAAAGATATAACCATTAGATAAGCACTTATAGCATATGCGCTAATCATAAAAGTGTTTATGTATGAACTATTTTTATAGCAAAAGATAAAAAGAAGTTAAACAATTTTGAAATAATCTATAAGCTGTTTTTATAAGCTATCTAGAGAGCTTATGTAAATAAGATGAAATCAGATTATGAATAATATCCTAATTAACACTAATCATATTTATAATATCTCAATAGACATGTCCAAAATTGTTTCCATAAACTGTCTCACAAGTTCTTATTCCAGTAGATAACTCAAATAAATCAATCCAAACAGACCTTAATTCCCAGAAACTATACCTGGGAATGATTGAAGTCAACATTATGTGATTCATCGGTGATATTATCCACCAAAGGCTGAATATTTTGAGGCAAGGTGTCATGTGTATGTTCATCATGATTCAAAGTTTCTTGTGTCATATCCTCCATGTTAGATTGTGGAGAACCTATATCCATCTCTTGATTAAAAGTTGGCGATGAATCTTCATCTGATCTGGTCGTGTCTGGCAATACAGACCTTGGTGATGATGAAATTGATTCATTAGAGCCTTCATCAAGTGATTCTTGCCTTATAACTGACGTGGTAGGAGTAGGATCTTCACTATTTGTTGAATTCTCTGTGTTACCTTGCTCTATGGTTTCTGAGTTATTCACATTATTGATAACATGTGACTGATTAATTGAATTCTCTGAGTGGTTGCTCGACTCCTGTTAAACAACATAGATTCTAAATAATGAGGAGTATATTCTCATCATTATCTTTTATGGAATCAAGCAAAAGAATGGCATAATTTCTCATGCATGAATTCACAAGATAGTCCCATTCTTTTGAAAAAAAAAGAAGTCCAAGATACTATTATATTCCCCTTATTACCTTCTATGGTGTTTGAATAACAAATTTGGTTATGAAGTAAGAAGGTAAGTACACATGAACATAACAAAAGATCAGAGTTCGGCCAACTGTGCCTACGTCTACAATAGCAAAATGCCTGCTGTACTATTCTATTATGCAATGAATAAGGGGGTTAAAGATTATAAAGCTTTGTTTTAATACCATGGTTTAGTTAACAAGTTTACCCTCAGACCGCACCAAAGGAAGCTTGGCACCCCGCACCCTCCTAGTGTCAACCTAACAAACGAATAAGCAAGGCTAAAAGGTAAGGAGCTCTTGTAAGCTCGGTGTCATCCTACTAATCGATGAATCTAAGCCATACTCACCATATGGATGGAAAGAAGGGCGCATAATGAAATGATTGATTCATGCAAAAATAGAGTGGCATAATTTGTTCATGCATGCATTCTTCAATCGCTACATAAATATTTGAACCAATTAAGATTTGAATTATGTGACTAGTAGGAATGTAGGATAAATAATTTCCATTTATTATAAGACTAAAGGGACTCACCTGCTGTTTTTCTTGGTGTGTTTCATTAGAAAATAGATCCATAGAGCTACCTATCAACTCGTTTTGAGGTGTTGTCACATCAGAAGAATTGGAAGATTGAGGTACATCATATTTCGCCTCAGAGTATTCCGTATAATTACTGAAGACATTATGATCGGTATTTACAGCACAACAAGTTGGAGTATCATCAGGTCCTTCATCTCTTGAAGAATATGAGCTTACATCAGCTACATCTTCATCTATTTGTCTTAAAGAAATAGGTGAAACAACCTTTGATACATCTTCACCATTATTATCCTCCTCATTTCTAGCTCCAGCTCTTCCATGGAATGAGGCTCCCCACAAATCTTCGCTTCCAGAACTAACACCTTTATCAATATCTCCATCATATAACGCGGAATCTCTATCGCTATCATCAACTGTTGATGCAGGTGAACCAACTTCAGAAACTTCTACTTGTAAATCAGAAGCTATAGAATATGTTGGCGTGTGACAAATGCGCCGGTCGGTTAAGAACATAGTTTCTTGCCTTTTATCAATTGGAGATGGAATAATGTCAAACATAGATTCATTTACAGGTGTTGTATCGGTAGAAGAAACTGGTAAATTAAGGAGTCTCTCATTAGACAACGAAAACCTTAGTGTCGGCCCTGACCCTGGCTTTTGTGAAACACTAGCTTCAACATTTGAGATGTTTGGAGCTATCAAGTTTGATTCACTTATTTGATCTGACTTGGATTTTGTATCATGATCAGTCGCCACTTTCACGTTTTTTATGTCATCCATATCAGGTTTACATTTTTCATCCTCTTCATGTTTTGTTTCCTCTCCATTGTTCAGTGGTTTTGGTTCTTGAATTCTAAGTGCACCCTCTTCATTGTAGATCAACTGGTCAATTAGCCAGTCATGATTTCCTTTATCTGCAAGAGTAAAATACATACAGTTTAATGTTTAGAATAGCATATCCAGATTTAAAGTAAGCAGATAAATAAATGCACAAGGACACACCAATTGATCATAGGGTTCGGCCAATTGTGTTTGTGACAGCAGATCAGCTGCTGTAGTGTTCTATTGTGCAATACTTAGAGTTACATAGTACAAAACTTTGTTTAAATACTTCGGCTCAGTTTACAAATTTATCATGAATGGGCCACTTGCGATGCTCATTGAACATTCAGCTCCGCGCTCTCTGCTATGCTAAGCTCGAGCCATACTTAACAATAATCAATTTTTCTACCAAGTAAATACTCAAACTGTCTTGAAATTGTAGGACAGTAGCATGTTAGTCCCTCACGATATCTATATTTTAAAAATGATCCCGGATATTGCAAAATATTAATCAAATCCGTCTCTTCGATGTTATTTGTAGGACTAGAATGACATTAAGTTGGTAATATCGAAGATGAATTTGAAACTAAGTTGTTGTGAATTCGAACTTAAATGTCATGCCAATAAACCACAAGCAAACGATAAAGGGATGAGAGAGATCTCTCCACTTCACTATCAATGAGTTATGCCCTTTTCCCGAATCTCTACCCGTGACCAAGCTCGCCAATAACAAACGTAATTTCTACCATTTTCCCGAATCTCTACTTGTGACCAGGAGACTCAATGATTTCACTTACCAAGGTGTTTACAATTGTTTCTCAACCTAAGAATCTCACTCAGAGACACTAAACTCTTAGCCTCTAATTACCTAAAAGTTCCCTCTTTTGGTTACATTAGATTCCCCCAAGAAAAGATTAATGAAGGATTACATAGTGTTCAGATCCAGAGAAAATTGTGCCACGATTTCTCGGATCGCACCATGATTTGGAGTTAGTACACAATATTGTACTTATCCAAAATCGTATCATGATTTCTCCAAATCGTACCACAAAATTTTGCAAACCAAAAACTACAGATCGCGACACGATTTTTGACAAACTTCAACATCAAATTTGAGTCAATTACAACACGTTAACAATTTCATAGATGCATTTGATAACAAACCCATACGGAACGATGAACTTGATTAAAATTTTGCAACTCTATAGATCATTTAGGAATATTTGTAATATTGGGGGCTATGTTGACTCAACCCTATAATTTCATGGACTAAGTCAATACAACCCTACAATTTCAATCGCAATACAACCCTACATTTTCAATGACAACATTGAATATATATACTCTTTTTTTACCACAATATAATTTCCTTATTATTTAGTGTGAGTGAGAGATAGATGGAAAAGTGATGAAAATAAACCAATTGTCACCTGGAAGGCTTTTGAATCTTGAGTAAGATCTAGTTCCGCGTTCTTGTCTGCTTTCTGATGAAAAATCTGAACCTAAATTAAAACTTTCATGCCTACAAAATGGTACATCCTTATGATAATAATGACCTGTAAACTCTTGAAGAAAACCATCACCAGTAAGATTTGGTCTCTCCTCAAAGGGCTCATAAGGAATATCATAAGGACTCCTTGGCATAATAGAAGGAGCAGAACCAGGCATTTCTAAATCATCAATATCAGAACTATTTCTTCTAATATTCAAAGGTGACATAAAACTTGATTTCATTGATTTTTTATCAATTAAACCATTCTCAACTTGCAACTTCAACAATTTTCGTGCTCTCCTTCTAGCTATAAGACTCTCCAATCTTCTATTTCTTTCCATCTCAGAATTTCCAAGATCCATCAAATTCTTCTGATCATTTTCTGTCCATTCAATAGCATTTTTCACATCCTCTTTTGCATCTTCTTCCTCGTCTTCCTCCTCCATCTTTTCTATCTCGATTTCTGTATCGATACATTCAACAAGATCAATCATTGATGGCTCAGATCTTAATGTTGGTCTCCTAGAAGCTTGATGAGCTCTTCTACCTGATGATAAACCATAATACAAAGAACTCTCTCCTTTCTTAAAATGTTCAATGTTTCTTTTACTAGTGAACTCATTTTGAAAAACTTCTGATAAATCCTTAGCTTTTTCTTCTAATCCACCATACACATCCCATTTTTTCTCTCTAAAGTTTCTCCTTCTACTTGTTGCATTTTGTGATGGATACCTAAAAAGAATTTGTTCAGGTCTTACTATATTGTTTGGTAATGGTATCTTTGGTTGTGGAACTTTTGGTTCAACTTTCTTTTCTTGCTCTTCTTTTTTCTCGTCTATTTTCACATACCTTAATTGTGTTTTCTCAGAACTCCAAAAAATTCTCAAGAAAATTGCACCACATACAAGAAAAGGCGACATATAAGCCAAGAACGTGTAAATGTACGAAAGGAATACATATATGACGAAGCATACCGAAAAAATACATGAAAATCGTGGATGCCTTCGTATAAACATGTAACTAGACTCAGTTGAAACATGATACATTCTTAACAAATGAAGTTGAATGTCCTTTGCATTCATTTTCAAACCCATCTTTGTCCTTTTTCAATGTTGGCACTAAGAACAAACTATATATGCTTTCAAGCTTGTGGTAGAAAACTCAAATCATGCACATTTTTTTATTCATGGCTAGGTTCAAACAAGTACAAAAAAATGTGGCATATGTGACATATGAAATAAATTATTCAAAGAAAATGTATGAACACTTAGAATTGGCTTTGGAAAGGAAAATATTGATGTGATTTGGTAAAGGTTCATAGAATCCAGAAAATTGAAAAGCTAGAGGAGTAAAGAGAAAAACAAGGTCAATTTTTCTCTCAAGTGGTGGTTACCAATAAACATGTTTTTGATTCCCTGACAAATGTAACTCGGTTGTGAACCATGACAATTTAGTTTATCTTTTTTAAGGTAACTTTTTTGTTTGGTTGAAAATTTCACAGATCCTCTTATTTAGGAGTTTTACTATGTACACAACATAGATGAAAAATGCAAAAAATCAGTTTAGAGAAAAAACAAAGGAGGGGAAGACTACTAATTCTAAAAAACAAAAATCAGTTTCATAGATTAATCAAAACATACAGATATATGGCTTTTGGATAATGTAAAATGAGCAAACAACCAAATTAGTCCATGAAATAACCAATACATATATTTAAGTAAAAATGTTACTCTCTTTTTTATTTATATACTTTTTTTAATATGTTTAAAATACTCAAATATATCGGTTAATTTGAGTCGGAGAAGAAAGTAATACTTAAGTTAAGAATTTTTCAATTAAAAGCAATGATGCCTTTAATTAAGCACGCGAGGCTCGACGACCAAACTGTGCTAGAAGTGACGTTGAATTTTTTTAACATTAAATGAGAAGAAAACTTTTGTTTTTAAAAAAATATGAAAATTTATTTAAAACTAGTTTAAAACTGGGGGCAGTTTTTTTTTTTCCAAATAAAAAAAGTGTTCATTGCTAACTTACATTTTCATGAAAAAAATAGCATTTTTATTTCGTTTGACTGTATTTGAATCTAGCAACAAATAAATAGGCTTCGTGCATCCACAAAACATTAAGGTTGCTATTTATTTTTATTTTTTAAAAAACTAACATGTTTAATTATATAAATATTAAGGATTATTTACGTATGAATGAAAGGCAAACAAGGAATAAGTTACGTCGTTAAGCTATTTTTTTATGACAAAACCAATTTTCGTAAATACAACATTTATAAACCTAAGAGACACGACAAGTAATTGAAATTGTAAAATTGTTTAATGATGGTGAAAGTGAAACAATACAGTTATCTTTTCATTTCAACAAGCGCAGCAAGTTTTGTTAGACCAAGTGCAATGGGAGTGTTGAAAGCATGATTCAACACTTCGGACCTTTTCAATGGTGTGTTGAAAGTGGGGAAAAATTGATGTGGAGGAGAGAGCTGTTCAATGGATTCAACATTGTTTAATGGTCTGCGACAGGGACACGTGGCAGCGAGCGATTGGCCAAGCCTGGCGCGTGTGCAACACGCGCCGACAGGCACGAGTGTGATGCAGGAGAGGCGGAGAGAGAAGATTCTTTGTTGATAATGGGTGACACGTGGCAGATTCTGATTGGATGTCTGGATTTTTATCATCTTAATAATTTCAACTCAATTATTTCACTCGAAATTAAATTTTTTTTTTTACCAAAATTCATGATTTTTTTTTCTCTATAAATAGAGACTTGGTTCATTTGATTTGGACACAGAAAAAAAAACCAAGTTTTTCACTATCTTATTATTATCTTTCTATTAGCAAACTAAGTGAATTTTTAATATTGTTTTTAGTGAAATGGATCCCAATAATAACCATTTCAACACCCAAAATTATTCTAATTACCCATTTAACTACCAAAATC
>Ga0228710_1003629_pt1 | contig 24483 bp, 9 predicted proteins | sample MedpolnodulmetaG_FD_177995 | JGI IMG/M metagenome (GOLD analysis project Ga0228710, IMG submission 177995) | Root nodule microbial communities from Medicago polymorpha collected in Santa Monica, California, United States - pink nodules | ecosystem: Host-associated > Plants > Roots > Nodule...
AGAATGGCCCAACAAAGAAAATAAGGCCCATTTAAAAAACAAACCATGGCCCCGAACCCAAAAAAGTGTCAATATTTATGTTCGTTTCGCTCATTTTGTAGTAGCTAGGGTTTACAATTACATACAAGAGAGGCGCAGCCGCAGAAGCAGAAGAACCTCTTGAATTCAACAATGGGTAAATTTCTGGAAACCCTAATTTCTCAAAATCAATTTCATTCACTAATTCGCTTCTGTTTTAATTTGCAGCCAGGATCAAGCCTCACGAGTTAAGGCAGAAAACCAAACCTGATCTGTTGGCTCAGCTCAAAGACCTCAAAGCTGAACTCGCTTTGCTTCGTGTTGCCAAGGTCACTGGTGGTGCACCCAACAAGCTCTCCAAAATGTAAAAATCCAATCTTTATTCTTCTAATTCTAATGGGTTGTTTTTGTTTTGTGTCTATAAGGTGTTTGTGTTAATGATTGATGTGTTGTGCTTTATTATTTTATTTGGGTTTTGCAGTAAGGTGGTGAGGTTGTCGATTGCTCAGGTGTTGACAGTGATTTCGCAGAAGCAGAAGGCTGCATTGAGGGAAGTTTACAAGAACAAGAAGTATTTGCCCCTTGATCTTCGCCCAAAGAAGACCAGGGCCATTCGCAGGAGACTCACCAAGCATCAGGTATTAAACCTTTTTATTCATAGACGACAGATCAGGTTTATATGTGTTGAAGTATATGTTTATATTAACTTTAACATATACTGATTACTAAATTAGATGGACAGAGACAGACAAGAACATAAATAAGTCAATAATAACAATCCGAAATTTTCACCTTGTTTGTATTTATGTTTCATAGCCTTCTTTCTAGGGCTATTTCGGTTTTCCACTGGAATCATAATAGCAGAAATGTAGTGTAGCCCTTCCAGAGATAACTTAAGTCAGACGTTGTGTTTTATGTTTTTTAAACTGTCTTGAATTAATGCGCTGTTGCTTTGTTACTTACTGCATTTTTTTGTTTCGTTTAAGTAGTGTGTGAAAATTTATGTGAACATAGGAATCACAGTGTGGCGAAGTGTGTTGATGTTGTAAACCCCAGGGTACTAAGTTTGTCTCTTACTCATAACAAAATAGAACGTGGAGAAGTAAAGTAGGTATGGTTAGAATGAGTTAACATCATAGTTTGAGGCTTACTTCACTGCTCTGTTCTTGGTCCCCTGCATTTATAGGATGCATTTGATCTGCAACAACTACAATTTATTTTATTGTTTTTTCAATGTTTGTTAAATAGTTAGTCAATAAATGCTAGATAGCTTGCCTAGGTGACATTCCTTTTCTATGTTGTGCTGACACAGTCATATATTTTCCTGTAAACAGTAAACCAATACTCAAATTATTGATGAATAGGAGAGATGGAGTTAACAGCATTTTGGCAATTACTAATTTAACTTGAGTATGTTATTGGCATAACTAGGAGACTAGAAATTCTATAAGTAGTATTACAAGCTTTCACAAAGGTGAAGAGTGCTCTTCTAAGCAAGCCTAACAAACTTGAAATATTCCCTATGGTATAAATCTGACAAAACAAGAAGCATATATATTGGTAAGTTGTAATTCTTCGAAAGGGTTTTGCTCGAAACTATTTTAAACCCTGGTAATCAGGTTTGCAATGTTATCTACAATTGTTCATGACTCATGAGATATGTCAAATGATCTCAGTGACTTCATGCCTCCTGATATGGGTAACTAACAAAGTAAGCATCGGAGGAGGGTTCAGGTTTTTTTTTTAAAGAATTCTCTGAGTCCTTTCTCTCTTTTTAACAAACTTTCTTTAGACGGCGGCTTATCATGCAGCTTCCCTCATTGAGTTCTTGAGTAGCACTATATAGTAACATTTAGAAATTTCAACATATATAACAATGTTTCCTGAAAGGTTAAGATTGTTCAAGGATTGAGCCAAATTATGGGGAAGTGACATGGTTAGTACTTAGTAGTATTGAGGTTCTAGTATATGAGTTGATGTGGCTGATTTTTATGTGTTGCCAATTGGATATAATTGATGTTGAAGTTTATATAAACATATACTTCAACGCATCTTTGTGGTTTTTGGTTTTGACTGGCTCAATGCATTTTATTTGTTTTTTACTTTATATTTTTATTATGACCTTGAATTGGTGTAAATTAGCTTTAATGAGATATTTAACATGATGCTTTAGAGTAGTTTGAACTAGTCCATTGTTTAATACACTGTTTATGTCCTTCAATTTTGAGCAAAAGATCTATCATTTATTTTTGTTGCGTAAGTGTGTTAATTATGTGTCAAAAGCTTGCTCAAACTAGTTCCTTTGTATATGCTTTTTTATTTTGATCTGAATTTAACAACAATATTCATTCTCTCTATTTTCGAAGAGAATCACTAAAGTGATGTAATGGAAAATACAGATAGATTGGTTAGCCCATATGTTAATTTCAGATGATATTTGATTTTTTGTATACTATAATGTTACTTTGAGTTTAGTCTTTCCTTGGAACCTTATCAGTTGCTGTTGGATAACAAATTGGACGAGATCAATTGTTATTGGGTAGCCAAAAAATTCTGTATCATCTATATTTCCATGTATTGAAAATAAATATTTTGTAGGGTAATATAGCCTTCTGAGTTAAAATGTTTTGTAGTTGATCATTATTTGATATCTGTTGGAGCCAAACAGTATGTTGGAACAGTATGTTGGATTGTTGCTTATGATATTTTTCACTTGTTAATGCAGTCCTCATTGAAGACCGAGAGGGAAAAGAAAAAGGAGACATATTTCCCAATGAGGAAATATGCTATCAAGGCATAGGATTGTAGAGCATCATATCTATCTATTGGAGATTTACACCCTCTTCATAGTTGACAAGTTTTGATATTTCTACTCTTGTATTTTCATGGTGGCATTATTATGTTTTTCTTTCAGACTTGAGGTTTCCTTCCTGAAGTTACTAGGATTTCTGCATTTTGTTAATTTTTCTTTAAGGAACCAGACTCATTGCGGATTGTTATTCTCTACAATGTTTAAAATTGGATTAATACTCTAAACTTTCCCTTTATTGATCATTATTTTCTACTTTGCTTGGGGTATAATATGGTTGATTTCACTTGAAGGGATGGGCAGAAACTTATTTAAGAAACATTTAAAATCGTTGAACAAAGGAACCAAGATTAGGTATATATGTAGAATGTAGTTTTTATTTTTTATTTTCTGAAGTATATGTTATTGCATGAATTTAGATATTAGTCTTAAACAGTATTGTTTGCAAGAAAGAAGAATGTTTGAATTGACTATCAACGGTGGTTCGGTCTGTATCTTTTGTTGATCTTGCAACCAACTTGAGTGGCTGCAAGTGATTTAATGTTCTATGATGCAGTGGTTACAGTGTCGTTTGACTATGTTCAAATACCAAACTTAATTGTTGATAGTTCCATCGAGTTTAGTTGTTCAGTAACCAATATGCATTTTATAGTGTTAAACTTGAGTTCAGGTATGCTTCATTTACTACATTTAGGGTCTTGGATGAATGACATGTGGTAATGAAATCATGTATTTTTTTAATAAATAAATAGATAAAACTTATTTTCTCGACAAAAATAAAAAAACAAAACTCAGAAACCACGCTCTTCCTCTCTTCTTCTCTCGTAACAGTATTCACCCTCACCGCCATGGCCGCCCAGTTCATCTTCCTCACCACCTTCGCCGCCGATCAAACACATCATCTCCCCTCTTCCTGTCACCACCCCTATCCTCATCCTCTCCTCACCGTCGTGTCACTGCCGCTCTTCTCTTCCACAAAAACGTGTATTCCTTGCCAAAAACATAAAATATAAAAATTACTTATTGAATAGACTTGAAAATTATAATTTGTTGAGGCTTCTGAGGAATGTCCAATTCTTTCAAATGGGAGAGGGAGAGTTTCTGAGGAAGTCGTATGAGAAAGAAAGAGGAAGCGCATGAGTTTAATTTTTTGTTTTATTAAAAAAATACATGTTTTAATTATTTTAAATTTGAACCATTGAATCCATTTTTACTACATGTCATTCATCTAATACCCTAAATGGAGCATGTGGTAAATGGAGCATACCTGGACTCGTTAAACTTAGGGAAAGTGTAGAGCGAACATACCAGATTCTTCCCGTCTTTTCAGACAAGGAGGGAACAAGATCCCGGTCCAATGTTGGTTTTCCAACCCGAGAGGTCAGTCCTCCCAAGCGCCGGTCTCAATGAGATTACTTTATGGTGTTGTCTTAGGTGAACAATGAGTTAGAATCATTACTAGATTTTTAAAAAAACACTTCATCTTTGTAAGTTGATAAACTTGTTTTGATTTTTAAAAAAATTGTTTTGATTTAATGTTGCGCCATCATTCTCTACATCAATTTTATCGTACCCACTACTAATAGTCATCTTCCATCTTAGACTTTTTCCTTTTGGTTTTGTCATATTCTTCTCGATAAATATCATTTTTATAATGCATGGTGCTCGTCAAATCCAGTTGAAAACATCCTCTTCAACTGCTCTTGCCTAACTGTTGTCCTTGTGAAGTGATTTTTAAAGAAAGTTAATGTTCAATTCTAGGTTTATAACCTCAATCTCTCTGTTAAGGTAATGAATGAAGAAAATGATTTAAAAACTGAACAAAAAGGTATTTTAATGAGTAGAAATGTTGGCTGGAATCTTGAAGTGATTAGGAAAGATTTTTGGGCAGTGGCTTGTCATCATTTGTTACTCTTGAAGCGTGTTTGCGATTACCATACTAAAAAGCAGATAGCGTGATTGTTTCCACTCCTCCAGAAGTAGTGTTAGTTGGTTGGAAAACTCCAGCAGAGGTATTGGTTCAATTGAACATTGATGGCTCTTGAAGAGAGAACGGAAGAGCAGGATGTCGTGGTATAATTAAGGGTAGTGATCGTGAATGGTTTGGTGATTTCTCTAAAGATAGTGGGTGTGTAGTGCTTAGATGACACAGTTTTTATTTTTATAAGGTTTGTAGTATGCTCCAACATTGGGATTTCAGGCGGTTGAGCTGAAAACGTACTTTAATGATTTCTGATTTTCTTACTAAAAATGGAAGTGGTAATCCTACCGGTTGGTCATTAGTTGAGAAGATTTGTCGCATGATTGATTTGGAGTGGGAGGTTGTTGATAAACACTCCTTGTGTGAAGCTAATCAGTGTGTTGATGTGTTAGCAAATTATGGGTGTTCCTTGAATGGTGAAAGTAGATTTGGAGTCTTATCCCGACTCATTTAGTTCATTTGTTGTGAGCTGATGTAATGAAATATCTATCGCTTGTCTAATTTCAGTGTGGTATGTCTTTCTCCAGATTGTTTAACCCTCTTTGTAATAAAAAAAAGATTATAATGAACCTTTTAAAAGATAAAAGGAACACAATAAATTGAGTAAAAGATAAGGGGAAAAAAACTATATTTTAGCCATACCTTTTTTTAATGCAAATGAAAATACAAATAGAGGCCTATAAAAATGAACAAGAAAAATCCTCAAAAGATATTCAGGGACAAAGGTAGTAATATCTTGATAAATAATAATATAACATTATGATAAAATTTAAATAGTATAAAATAAGCATGTTAGATACAGTATCTTCCAAAAATAAAACCAATGAACCTCTTACACCGACTTCATACATTATGGTCTATTGGCCATTTGGCCTACAAATGGACTGCCAACCTGTACAAAACTGGGCAACCTCTCTAAGAGAATGTGTAGCTGCTTCCATTGTCCAAGTTGGGTAATATTCACTAGGATGGAAGATGGATTCTCCTTTAGATTCTATTGGCAAGCATGGTTGAGCACCATTCAGAAACATATCTCCTTCAGATATTATGAAGCCAGACTTCTGCTCTTCTTTGTCTGCCGCCTAAACAACCAATTTTGTCACACCAATTAGTAACCATGAGGGGGTATCAACAGTTGGTTGCAGTCAAATATGGATGGACTAGAGTGTACTGTAAACTAACCATTTATATGAACATAATTTATGAGCCGTTCATATCATTGCACAATATTTGCAAAGTACTAACACAAAATTGGCCATTTCACGGAATATCTATAAATTCTTTACATATCTAGACATCAGAATATATAAATAAGAAAAATATTAGTGACACAGATTGAGACACTAAATGGGAAGTAAAAGAAAGATCAATGTTCAACACCCTTTGCAGTGTAAGTATTTATGCTTAGAGTTGGCCCAAGAGCGAGTGAGGCTAAAACAAGTTATTGCGGGTCTTTTTTTGAAAGCATGTGTTATTTTTGCTTTATAAATACCAGAGTGTACTTTAGCTTGGGTCTTTTCCAACAGGCGTGGCATTTTTGCTTTATGAAAACTAATAAGTAATTGCCTCGCCCTTAAGCCAGCCTTGGGTTTAAATGCGAAAGTAGGCTAAAATGGAGTCAATTTGAGAATATGACAAAATCCTGACTAATGATGATAAAACAGCAAACATGGAAAGAAGGCAAATGTATTTTACCTTCTCAGTATAAAATTCAAAAGTCTTTTTCTTATCTCCTGCCTCATATACGTTGCATTGGGAGTATATCTGTAAAATCATTTTAGAGATATCAGTTATCTCCACAATTGCTGCATATAAATTAGAACGCCAAATTAGTAAATGAAATGCAAGGGATGATAGCACACAATCACCTGGGACTCAACACTAGCACAAACTGCATATATTCCCCAGTTTCTGGTGTAATTGTTGTACAGATGAACCTTTCCAAATCGCACACGAGGGTGTCTTTGCCGCGTTCCATCAAAGAAACAATGATGAATCGTCACCCGGATGCATCTATCGCCAACGTGTGTTGGGTCAGCTCCAATTAGCATGGTCTTGTCATGCTGGGCAAAGTAACATCTGGTGCCAAAAATGAATAATCTCATTAAAAAACAGAAAATTTGATTAAATCATCGATGTAGTTCAATTTATTTAAAACGGATAAAATGAACCAGCCTAGATATAGTGATATCCGTGCTTTGTCTTGTGATGTCTATAAGGCCGTCATCATAATCTCGGAGGCTGCAACGGTCGATCCAAATATTGGTAGAATTTGGTTTGATTTGAATCCCATCAACATCATGACCCCTACCACCTTCAAACTCAAGGTTGCATACAATTATGTTCTCACATTCTTTCAGCCTTAAGCCTTTCCCAGTCAATTTAATCCTCTGACCTCTTCCATCAATTGTCTTATGAGAGGACACACTCAGGTATGATGAAAGATTAATTGTACCAGAAACTTCAAAAACAATCCATAGCGGATCCTTTCTACGACATCCTTCGCGAAGGGAACCAGGACCATCATCTGAATGCCAATGCCAATGCCAAACACATGGAATCGATAAATACACGAAACTCATTGAAAATTCAACATCCATTCCATAAAAAAGTATAAAGAGGATCGAATGAAACCTGAAAGGGAGGTAACGAAATAGAGAGCACCGTGAAGACCACCGATGGCGAGGCGACCGAAACCCTCAGCACGACCGGCGATGGACCTCAAACTGGAATCTGCATCTCCGTATGGCTGCATCATCAATCAATCCTCCTTTTCACCGATTCAAAATTGATGCTAATTGTGTTTTTTTTATGTACTCGCTAAATCGATTGCTTAAATTACACTTTTACACTTCCCTTCCTCTTAATGTATTAAATTGATGCTAAATTATACCAAGTTGTTAATTAGTAATTATAACACGTGGATCTTTTAATAATATTCTGAAGTTATTTAATTGTAATAAGTTAGTTATTAAAATATTTTTAGTAACATTTAGATTCTTTTAAGTTATTTAATTATAACTTTTTGCCTTCGAATAACTTATATTTTTAAGATTTAAAATCATCCAAATTGCTACGATTAAATAATTTAAAGGACTTTTATTTTTGAAGAGGCTAAAATGAAATATATTACCACATAAAAGCGTTATTCCCCGTACAAGGTGTACCAAGGAATAAACGCAAGGTCTGAACAATATTTACAAAGGGAACTACACTAACAAGAAAAAAGAAACAAATGAAAAGAAACTATTAGCCTATGCCCAATATGGTGAATGCACTAAGCCACCAGCCATGCAGATTGAAGGGAAGAGTAATGTGCTTCGCCTTCATCCACATATAAGAGATGGACTTAATCCTATCCACCACCTGAAGAACGGGGCTTTCTATGCTTGCAAATAACCTGTTGTTTCTTTCCTTCCAGATTTCCCAGACAGTTGCATACCATATAATCTGTAAAATTGAGCGTCGCTTCTTTCCGATGCCACCACTAAAGCCAAACTGATGAAAATGATCGGGCACATAGAACGGGTTGGTCACTAAGACCCCAATCCAACTATAAATCAAGTGCCAAACAGAACCAAAAATATTACAGTGTAAAAATAAATGAGAAGACGATTCGACACAATCACACCCTGCCACACACATCCTGCAATCATGGGTAATGACACCTCTACGGAGGAGGTTGTCCTTAGTAGGCAATCTATCCCGAAACAAACGCCACGCAAACACCACCACCTTGAGAGGCACATCCTTGTGCCAAATAGAAGAAAACTCAACTGGTGACTCAACCTGCGGTTGTATAGTAAGAACTGTGATGAATGAGAGTTCTCCAAAGTCCAAAGCCATCTGTCCTCCCTATTGACCTGCAGTGTAACATTAGCAAGCAATAAAATGATTTCCCCCACCAACTCCTCCTCCCAGGCGAACAACCTCCGCCTCCACCTCCACCTCCACGCCTCTCCACCCTCCCCCCACCCTAACTGCAACATCTCAAACACCGACACCCCTTTAAACACCGACACCCCTTTAAAGGACTTAATTGGTATCAAAAACCTAAATGACTAACTTTTAACTATTAATTAACTTAAATGACTTAATTGATACAAAAAAATTAAAGGAGTAATATGTTACAATTAAATAATTTAAAGAACCTCCATTACAGAAAATTGAACGGATTGATTTTATTATAATCAAAATGAATGTATGGATAAGGTGAATTCATATTGGGTTTCTTCTACCAAATATGTTGTAATTTTTGGGTTTTATTTTATTTCAAAAGTTAATGGAATTAACTATTATTATTTAAGCACATTTACTTGTTTACTGAGGCAAAGGCAATTATATTTTCTTTCCAACGTGCACAATTGAATAGCTATTATTAAGGCTTTATTTTTGCATGACAAAGCATTCTTTTTACTTGCTTGGAAAAAGTCTTTTTACAGAAACAAATAGGGGTGAAGCTTTTTCTTAACTAGCCTTTGATCAGTAGCAAGAGAAACTCTCCTCTCCCAAAAACCATAAACAAAAAATAGTTTTCTCTCCTGTCAAATATATTGACTTTCTGGGTTACATCTCCTGCTATCTTTAAGATAGATTCAAGCTGTTCTGTCACCTCTGATATGATTCGAAGAACATGGTGTATCCTGAGAGGATATGCGCTTATGAGGCGGATAAATCCTTAGGGATAGTGACTTTGTCACGCCTCATGTTATATAATGGATTACTGTTTGGCAGATTATCACCTTTCATGGTTTCGTGTTTGTTCACTTCACCGTTACCGACTTCTAATCACCGCAATTTCAAGAACAGATAAGTTTATTTGATATCCCTTTGTTTATGCTCTTTAATATTTAACTAATGTTTTTATTTATATGATGATTATTTTTATAGAGATAATTTATCCCTAATTTTTACAACAATCTTAAGGATTTATATAATTAAATTTTTGTGTAGTAATTTCCGAATCAATCCGCAAGATTCAATATTGATGAGAAAAGGAGAACACAAAAAGGAATTGTTAGCTTGAAAATGTGTGCAGAAGAGAAGATACACATAGGGGAAATTGCAGAGAATTGAAATCCTGTGTTCAATTGATGAAGCATGGTGTGATGGAAATCATTGTAAGTTTTTAATTATTCTCCCTTTGGAGTCATCCACATATAGGTCAGATACATGCTCTCAACTTTCAACGTTCAAATACTGTTTTGTGTTGAGAAACTATAATTGTATGCTGAAATTGTTTGGATGCGATTCTATGGTTTAGTGTTGAATATGAATTTTGCTTTAGTGTTGTCTTTATTATCATTTAGTGGACTCATTAATGTAAATTATACCCCATGATTGAAATTTACCGGTGAAGTTTGATATATGTGTAAATGGGTCAAGATTGAAATGTTTATTCTATAAATGTAAATAAAATAAGCGATGCATTGAAATTATTAATTGTTTGATTCTGTATTTGTTTTTCTTTTTATTAACTGTGAATTTGAGGAACAATGTAATGACTTATTTTGCCACTGATGGAAGTTACTAAGCATTGCTGTGGAAGTTGTCAAGTAGACATATTTAAAAAATAATGATATTTTGTATGAACAAATATTCCTTTGTAGATTGAATATTGTGAATGCTTCCCTTAATAAATCGTGTTTAACACGGCATTCCATAAGATCATTAATAACAATGTTTATTAGAGGGTTTAATTATCAACATGATTTTGAAAGATTGGGTAGTTGATTTATGAAATATGAAAAAGAACTTTAAAATCTTGGCCGACTTATAGTATACTCATTGATACTTGAGAAGTTGGGAATTGTCTTACTAAGAACTTGTAGTTGTACAGTGAACTCGCTTTTACTTCCTTGTATGGATTGTCGTTCTTGTATTATGAAACTTATTTGGAGACTAGACATGGCATATGCACATTGTGAAAATTTATTTTGTTGTGTGTATTAATAACATGATCTGAGATATCTTGGTTCATTGTGAATTATTATTTAATTAAATTATTAGCAGCAATTAGCAAATTGAGAAATCGATGGACATACATATATGATATTTATGAATGAAACAAGTGAAATAGATGTTATGTTGTTGCTTAAAATTTTGTGGCATTTGTTAAATTCATGTGATGTATATATCAAGATTCACTTTAAAATATTGGTGACATGTTATGGATTATCCATTGTATTAAATTAATACAATGATGTTTTATTTATTTATCTGTGTGGATTTATTTTCCTCAATGTGGGGGTGTCGTCACTTGAAAAATAATTCAAGCAGAATTGAATAGAAATCCACACATGAGTTTATATTTACCCAATGTGGGAGGTTTGTCGTTTAGACTTTATCTAAGTAGACCTGATGAAGTATATTATGGAAATTAGTTTGATAATATATGAGATATTGTTTACAGAATGGATAATCCTTTGTATTAAAATAATACAGAGATGTTAAATAGATATGAATTCAATGAGTACTAAGCGACAATAAATTTACAAATATTAGATGACTATTTGTAGATTTATTCTCATGTTTGAAACGGATATGGCATATGTACGTTGTGAAAATTATGGAAATTATGTCTGAAATTCACATCTCATATAATATTTACCCAAGACACTTCATGGTGCTGGAAGAACATGTTGTATCCTGGGAGGATATACGCTTATGAGGCGGATAAATCCTCAAGGACAATGACTTTGTCACGCCTCATGTTATATAATGGATTACTGTTCGGTAGGTTATCACCTTTCATGGTTTCGTGTTTGTTCACTTCACCGTTACCGACTTCTAATCACCGCAATTTCAAGAACAGATAAATTTACTTGATATCCCTTTGTTTACGCTCTTTAATATTTAATTAATGTTTTTATTTATATGATGATTATTTTTATAGAGATAATTTATTCCTAATTTTTACAGCAATGTATATTCTTCTACCGAAAATGCTAATACGACGTGAAAAGCTCGAAGAGGAGCTGTTTCAAACAAAGCTCAACAAGGAGTTGAAAAAGAAAGACATGATCAAGAGAAAAACATAGAGATGGAGGGAAAATAGAATGAAAATCAAGAAATTGATTCAGAAATCGATTATGAAGAACAAAGTTTTAAAGTTTATTCTTGTTCATATTTAACTTTTAAGTATTGTTCGGCTTTATGAAGATTTGCGATGTTGTCACAGTGTTAAACGAAGAATTCATTTTATGAAGTTTCGTTGTTGTTCACTTGGAAATTCGGTTTTCGCTGTGATGTTTACACTTAGGAGGTTCAAGAATCCAAGAAGGGTTTTATCACTACCAAGACTCCAAGAGAGATAGATTGAATTATGCATCAAGAATTGATAACGGTGGAGTTGTTTCAAGTGATGAAGGTGAATGTGTTATAAAGACGTTCATGTGGATTAAACGATCAACTATGAAAGCTTTTGTTTAGTCATATAAGGAAATGGTGACTGAGCTAGCAAAAGATATGCATGAGATTGATGACATATTCAGGGTATCAAAGTGTGTCCAAATTACTTGTTTCATTGAAGTATTGAATATGAAATACAAGATTTTCTATGTGAGGAAACATGACAATGTAGCAGAAAATTTAGGTATTGTCGATTATAGAAGGTTAATGAAAATTCTAGGTGAAGTTCAGAATGTTACTGAACTTTCATAAATGCAATAAGGATTGGAGTAGAAAGTTTTTTTTTTTACAATAGTTAGAAGCATGGAAAAGATATGCTGATTCAGATTCATTGTCATAGACACAAGTAGATTCTGGAGAATCAAGCTAATAACAGTATGAATGATGCAGCAAAGCTTGATAAGGAAATGATTATGAAGTCTCATGATTTCAGTTTTGTTTCAATTTAAGATTCAGAAAAATCTGAATTAGGGGGTGTTGATTTAGCTTACAGTGTGTTAACCCGTGCAATGCACGGGTGATAGACTATTAATTTTCAATCAAAAAATATATTATTTTTTATTTATCAATGAATTATTTTTTTTTTTGAAGAAGCCAAAATGAAATATATTAATCAAAATGGTTCAACTAGCACAAGGTGTGCCAAGAAAAACCACCCAAAATGAGTACAAAGTTGATAACCTGCTGCCTTACATCTCGACAACAGACAAAAAGAAACCAAGATAAGACTACTCCCTAATACCCATACATAATAAAGGGTTCAGCCACCGGTCGTTGTAACCGAAAGCAGAAGAAAGCAGCATAGCTTTTAACCAAGAAAAAGACAATAACTTGACAAAATCTAATAACTTAATCAGATCGTGAGCTTTGTTCTTAAAAATCATATTATTTCGCTCCTTCCAAATGACCTAGGTAGTAGAGTGCCAGATCACTTGAAGATAAATGTGTGTGTACCGCGGTAGACCCTTATTTATCTCGGGTTTTTTCAAATATGTCCGTTTTTTTTGCCGCAATGATAAATATGTGTTCCGTAATTTTACGTTTATTAGTGATAGATGTATGTCTTGTGCTTTTGCTTTTATGGATAGTGAAAATATATTTCTATTATTTTTTATGTATATTAACGAAAAACATTTGTATTTTTTTTATGTATCAATCATAAATATTTGTCACTTGTTGTTTTCTTTAGATTTATCAATGACAAGTATTTCTCCCATTTTTTTATTTATTAATGACTAATATTTTAACAATGATTTTTATTTTATTTTTATCAACGGAAAATATTTGAGCCATAATTTTTTATGTATCGATAATAAATCTTTGTCCTATGTTTTTTATATTTATAATGAAAAATATATGTTATGTGTTTATTATTGACAAATAGTTGTCCCATTTTTTTTCAAAAAAAAAATTGCCCCATTTTTTTTTTATATATTTATCAATGATAAAAACTCCACATAAGTAAATTGTGCTAAATACATGTCTCATACTTTTTTATGCTTCAATTATAAATATTTGTCTCCTTTTTCTTAAATGTATTATTGATAAATATTTGTCTAGTGTTTTCTTGATATTTATCAATGACTAATATTTGTCCCGTGATTGTTTTTGTAAAAAAATAATATTTGTCCTATGTTTTTTTTTTTACATGACTGATTAATAGTTGTTCCATTTTTTTAATATTTATCAATGACAATATTTATCTCGTGTTTTTTATGTATCAATGAGAAATATGTGTCCTTTTTTTAATTTTATGTATCATTGATAAATATGTGTCCCATGATTTTTCTTAATTTATTAGTAACAAATATTTGTCATGTTTTTTTATTTATAAATCAATGACTTGTATTGTGTTTTTTACACTCTTTGCCGGTAAATATTTGTTACGAATTTTATTTAAGTATCTTGGGTTCTGCGTATTTTTTACATTTAGTGACGATAAATGTTTGTCGATTGTTTATAATTGATTATTAAACGGTTTAACTTATCTTATAGTTAATTGTGGATTCAAGATATCCTAACTTATTTTTATTTTAAGAAATTGATGTTCAACATTTTTTATTATTTACTTTTGAATGAAATCATTATAATTATTTTGTTAAGGGAGACTGAAGTTAATGTGAATTGATGAAATAGAAATATTGTAATGCAACATTTACTTATTTGTTAATTTTAATATATGAAATACCCCCGATCAAAAAAATATGAAATGCAATTAATGTTGTATTATTCTCCCTTTTTCACTCAAATTTCAATTTCATTGTTTCTACTTTTTAATATTTTCTTTGTAAGACCATTTCAATTTTAGTTTTTAATTTTCACAAAAAAAATTGAGGGACAAAAAAAAGGTTTATATGCAAGAAGCAATATAATCAATTGAGATTATGATTCTTCGACCAATGCAAAATATATCATATAAATAAATAGATATTATATAATTTGAAAAATATATATATTTTTGCAAATTTAATAAATTCTAATTCTAAGTTTTTATTTTGAAATTTTGTCATTTTATATAAATTGACTAACAAACAAAATTATTGAGTTAAACTTTTTCTTTTAACATAAATGGTGTCATTAAAAAGAAGTTTGTCATAAATGATAGGGGTGGCAAAATGAATGGTTTGGATGAATATGGATTTGGATGGATAAAAAAAATCCGTTAACCCATTACAATCCATATAAAATAATCCAATCCAATCCATTAAAAATATAATTCATCCAATCCATCCATTTTCATTATTTTAATGGATGGATGTCCAATCCATCCATATTTTTTTTTTAATTTCATAAAATAAAATAATAAAACGAATATATTTGTTTATGAAAAACAACTTATCTTTATCAATTATTTAATAAAAAAAAATTATTTTATTTAAAAGAGCTTATCACGATCTCATACAATTACCTTCAAATTTTTGAATCCTTATTTCATGAAGGTAGACTTGCAGAGGCCAAAGATCTATTGTACAAGTGTCCTTACCATATCAGGAAGCACAGTAAAATCTGCAAGGCTCGAAAAGGGAGTCAGATGAATTTTGTTTGTGTTTGGTGTTTGGACGAGACATTCTAGACAGGGAATTCTCTTTTTTAAGGGAATTAAAATGCTTTACTTCGATATGTATTTGCTTAGCAGCTGCAGTAGTACATCGTGTATGGTAACTTGGAGGGAAATAAAGATCAGTTATATATTTTTCTAACAGTGATAGAAAACTTAAACAAGTTCTTACACATAAATTTTTTTATTCATATTTTTAGGTTTCATGCTTATGTAATTAAATTGTCATAGCATTTATTAATCTTTGTCTCCAATCCACTACCTGATGATCTCATCACCTCACTCTCCACCAATTTGTCCCTCTGATTTTTAAAAACAAATTGCTTTAGTCATTAGGCACATCATGTATACATTTGTTTTTACACTGCGATGGCGGCGGCACAAGATGCAGTTGCAGTTGTGAGGCTAAGAAGCACTACAAAAAATCAGCTAAATAGCCTCTGATTTAATAAGCTATTTTTTATAAGAGATCGTAATAAGCTATTTTTTATAAGATAAGTTGTTTTTGAATAAGCTATTTTTAAAAAAAAGATTGTAATAAGCTCTTTTTTATAAGATAAGTTGTTTTTTTAAAAAAATATCGTAATAAGCTCTTTTTCATAAATTAAGCTGTTTTTTAAAAAGAGATCGCAATAAGCTATTTTGCATAAAATATGCTATTTTGAATAAGCTATTTTTTAAAAATAGATAGCAATAAGCTGAATGTAATAACCTGTTTTGCATAAGATAAGTTTGTTTTGAAGAAATAAATTATTCAGCTTTTAATTTTTTATTTGTTTGTTTTTTTAATTTTAATTTGTTATTTTTTTTTAATAAAATTTGTTTTATTCATTGGATAAAAAATAACTAATAAAAAATGATTCATTGGATCTTTAAAATAAGTTGGATGGATTAGATCCATCCATATTTTTTAATGGATGGATTGAATCCAATCCATTAAAAATAAATTGGTTGACGGATCGATCAAATGGATTTTGTAGTGGATGGATCAGATGGATATGGATTTGATGGATCCAATTGCCACCCCTAATAAATGGTGATTTGATTGTGATTGTTAGTCAACTTTGCATTGCCATTTGCCACATGTAATTTTTCCTTTGTATTTTGATCTTGATATGCCATGTGGATTGGTTCATTTTCTACATTCTCAAATGTATGTATAGAGGATAAATGATTAGTTAGTTAGTTAGTATGGGTTAGTTTCTCTCACATTCAATAATGAAAAGTTGGCAAAATTACACAATTAGTCTTTTAACTTAATTTTAGATAACACTTTCGTCCTTTATCTTTTTTTTGTCACAATTTAGTCCTTTATGTTATAAAATAACAACATAGATATCCTTTTTTTATGAAAAAAATAATCAAAAACTCCAAAAAAATTTCATGAAACTCGTAAACAAACACAAATCTTCATCATACAAGCCTAGAAAATCAAATTTCATTGAAAAAATCTCATAAATAATGATAAGATATTGTCATTTTATAACATAAAGGACTAAATCGTGACAAAGAAAAGATAAAAGACGAAAATGTTACCTAAAATTAAGTTAAGGGACTAACTGTGTAATTTTGCCTAAAAAGTTTTATCATTCATTTGTAGTTTCCTCTCTAAAGTGTGAGTATGTGCAGTGGCGGATCCAGAACCCTGACTCAGGGGATGCAAATTTTTTAACTTTATAATTTTATATTTTTTGAAAAATTGTCAATTCAATTATTTATCACTAGGACCTCTCAAAAAAGTATTTATCACTACAAATTCAAACGAATATCATTTATATTACATACAATCAATCATAATTATAATCTTTATAAACAAAAGAAAATGAATAAAAATATGACCAAAAGTTAGAGAGCGAAAAGATTTGTTTTAGTAGTTTATATTATATTTTTTTTAAGGTTATATTGTATTATTTATTTATAAGTAATATCAAATGTCTTTGATTTGGCACAGAGGATGAGTTTACATGAAATTATTTATTTGCAAGTAGTATCAAAGCAATTGATTTGGTGTAGTGGAAGTGCAACATAAGTATATTTTATAGGAAATAATATGAATTATGGTCTTTACCCAAAAAAATTTGTTCATTTCCAACTGAACTGACCAAAATACCCTATACATGTTAGCTCACGTTAGTGTTAAATCTACGTGATCTAACTCACGCAAAGATTTACACTAGCGTGAGTTAACTCATGCCGCGGGAGTTAATTCACGGGGGGCATTTTGATCTTTTCAGTTGGGAATGAGCAAATTGTGTTAGGTAAAGAAAATGTGTTAGGTAAAGAGAAGAATTCAAATAATATTTTATGTTCTTCATTTTTGGTTCCGTGAGAAAATAAAAGTCAAAAAAATAATAGCATTTAACGGCATTAAAAGCCTGTTTATAGAAGAATTAACAACAATAAATAGCATTAAAATCCAACGTCACTACACCCTAGTAAGCACGAAAGTTGAAAGCATCAGTTTGTTCCAGGTGCAAAAAACATATCCCAGGGTGTGCAAATAGAAACAAAAGAGAGATTATTGGTGCAAATAGAAACAAAAGAGAGATTATTGGTGCAAATAGTAAATATCCAGGGTGTGCATCTGCACACTCCCCGAGACACTTGGATCCACCCCTGAGTGTGTGAAGATAATTATGATCTCAGAACGTTCTGAAGTATTCAGAATATTTAATCTTTCTTTTAATTATGTATGTGCATGTTCTATCATATATGACATCTGAGTTGACAATCTACATTTGCACTTAATGTCATATGTCATCACCATTAACAGTGAGACTTGATGGAGGAAGGAAATTGATCGACATTTATAAATTCAAAATCTTTTTTTTTTTGTCAAGTAGTCTGGTAGCTAAAGCTCACATAATTAAATTGTGGAGAAGTGGAGTGTCCAGGGTTCGAACCCCGACCCCTGCATATAATATGCAATATCCCTACCAACTGAGTTAAGCTCACGGAGATAATTCAAAAGCATTTTAACTATTTACTTGTTAGACGAAATTGACCAATACTTATAAATTGAAAGACGAAAGTCTATTCACTTGTTAGATCAATCAAGTATATTAGTCTAAAAAAAGTTTAATAGCATAACTTGCGAAAAAAATTCCAAACACAAGTCGTAATGCCAAGTCTCGTCGCATCCGTCGTCGACCTGCCACCCCTCCATGGTGCCGGCGCTCCGCTAACCGGCACCGACCATTAGGGATGGGAATAGGCCAGGCCGGCCTACAGCCTAGCCTACGACAGGCCTGGTCAGGCCAGCCTTTTTTCTTAAATAGAGAAGGTCTCGGCTTTTTTAAAAACATATTCAACTTAAAAGGCCAGGCTATAGGCCATTCAAAAAGCCTCTTAGGCTAGCCTATTTAAGTAAATTTAATAATATTATTTATTATTATATTATATTTTATACTTTAAAATAAAATAAAAATTTGTTAACCTAATTTAACTTTATTGGTACACGTTAATTTTTTGCATATTTAAATGTATTATTATAAAATAGAATTGAAATATGATACAATATAGAGTCAAATTCTTTAAAAACTTATGTTGATTATCAAAAGAGATTTTAATCTAATTGATCTGTTAGTTCGTTGGTCTATTTAAACTCAATCACATTGCATATTTAAAGATGTTCATATGAAATAAGCTTTTAAACAGACTAGCAGACTTTCAGAAGGTCAGACTCATGCCTAAAAAGTAAGCATATGATAGGCCGCAGGCCAGGGCTGAGGCCTCAAATAAAATTTACAGGTCAGACTTAAATCTTGCAAAGCCTACCTCAGCCTAGCTTATTCCCATCCCTACTGACCATCCACTTATTGCTATCATATAGTTTGATTTCCTAAAAAAAAATAAAAATAGTTTGATTCTTTCTTTTTCTTGTATTAACAGTTTAAAAAACACATAATCCCTCTCAACAGTAAGCGTAAACCACCAGCTAGAACTATCTTAGCAGTGTGTATCTCTTCTTAGTTCTTACGACATGTTTTACATTTGTTTCCACTGTGATGCGTTTTGTTTTTGATATAGCTTGTTGCATTTTTCAAAGGAAGACATTTGAAAAAATAAATATATACTATTATACCAAGGCCTTTTTCTTGGATAAATTTACCATTAATAACTCTTTTTTTTTTTTTAGTCCTCAAAGAAAAAACTCATTTTTTTAATTACATTTTAATCTGCACCATAATTATATAGGAAATTTGAAAATTAAACTTGTCTTTTTAATTGAATATTTTTATGTAACATTTTAATCCTTTTTTTTACTAAATTTGAATTTTAAAATGCAAAACTTAAACAACATAAATACTATAAAATTCCCTCAAAAAAAAAATACTATAAAATAGAAACAAACAAATTAAGGTAGATATTATACAATAAAAATTGGAAGGCGTAGGTATTCTTCAGGTAATTTTTTTTACACAATTTTTTTTGTCTCCAAAGTTTTGAATTACCACATTTTGGTAAGGATATGATTGGCATGTTAAATCAAATTTGGATGCTCCATGAGCTCTTGTTTTTGTGGTTCAAATGTTTTTTCTAGGGGTTTGTGTGGTTCAAGTGTTGAAGGAGAATATTTTTTTAGTAATAAATCATGTTTTACATTTGTAAAAAAAATACATTTTTTATAATAATAGTAATTTTTAAATAAGGGAAAATATGAAATAAAAAACTTATAATAAGTTCTGTTTGGTCCATTTTTATTAAAACAATGGAATGAAAATATTATTCTATCACAATATAAAATATTCAAACAATAAAATAAAACATTCGCTTTATTCCATTTCCACTCAACTTTGTAGTATAAAATATTAAAACAACGAAATAAAACATTCTCTTCATTCCATTTCCGCCCAACTTTATACCGTTCCATCAATCCAAACACAAAAGTGATGCGTAAACATAGCTATTGGTTCATGTTAAAGTGTATCCAAACCTAAAAACCTATCGTGAAAGGATCATGATGGCTGCAATCAATAAGATGATGCAGTCACGCAGTCATGCTTTAATGACCGATCGATTAAAATTGGACGATTCTCATTAAAGCTCGATATTTTAGAAATTACAAAAATAATAATAATTAAATTTGTTTTTTCTAGATCATCCAATCTTGATCAGATAGTCACTAATGTCTTGACTCCGTGAATGCACTCAAATAACAACTACAGTGAACCTGATTTCATCATCTAAACCTTGTGACTCAGCACAAGACTGTTCAAAATGCGTCAAAAAGTAGTTGGCCTTCCTATAACAATCTACACCAGCTGGACAAAGAAGAAAAGTCGTTTGAAAATGAGAGAAAAAGAAAGAACTTATAATTTAAGTCTTTCTCTAGTAAATGTCATAAAAACTTCGTCAAGTCTCTATGCTTGCAAATGTATGACGTTGTGTTAATTGCATGCATGCATTGTTTCACCCCAAACACATAACATCGCACCAAAGAACTAAGAATTGCCGGTTGTTGGCGATTGATTTTTTAGTCCGCTTACTATACGCCATTAGAATGTACTCCCACAATATAGTATATGTATTTAACTGATCCTTGTGGAAGTCACCATGTCAACCACATCCAGATTATAGTTTCAACTAACAACAGTATTTTTTTTAGGGAAATAGTTTCAACAGTTTGTTAACAGTATAAAGAAAGAAATAAAAACAAAATACGCCCCACTGGCGTATCGTGTCAAACTTTGATTATACAATACTATATATGATGGTTTCTCAAAAAAATAATATCATTTATGATGGATAAGATGGTAATATGCCGTATGCACACAAAATAAAAGTGATTAACCGTTTGTTATTAATTATATAAAATATCAATAACTTAGATTATTTACATGACACTTTATAAGAAGAAAAACAAATTATTTTGTGTCTGTTTATAAATTATTTTTGGATTATTTGCTTAAAATAAATCTGCATTGAACAACATTTTAGGATTATTTGCTTAAAAATAAATCTGTATTGAATTGATGAAAATTTTAGGAAATTAATTGTTAAAAAAAGGGATTCCTTAAAAAATAGGTGAACACATCGATATTCATGAAGATTGGTTGGATCCATTTATGAAATATTATGTCATATTTTTGTATTATTTTATTTAAAAATAAATAAATTTTGAAATAATTCATTTTACTTAGAGGATTAACCGTATTCATCAAAACTAAAGTACATATCAAGAATTCTCCTTATGTAACAAACGGATCCATACACAAAGAAGATACGTAGAAAATTAATTATGTAATTGAACCCAAATGGTAAATGAGTTTGACAAAACTTTTACTTGCCTCTTATTAGCTCTATTTAAAACATTGATTTTTTTCTTTTTATTTTTGTTTTTGTTTAAAATAGGTTAGAGAATACGTGTAGAAGTAACAAACACACATGCACGAAACTAAATGAAGCGAATAGTCTTGCACCTACAGACACGGGGTTAAGTAAAAGCATTAGTTTCTTTAGATTATGATTGATGTCGTTTTTAATTAAATTCTAGAACCGAAAATAACACTTCATCTAAATTCAAGGGGTTGTGGATCCTCTGGAAAATTCATGGAGAAAAGACACCGACCATCTCCATCTAATTATAGATCCATCACAAATTTAATACTCCAAGAGTAGGTGTAATAGTTTGAACGATGATGAATTAAATCAAAGTAGAAGAATATTCGTACTGTTCAAATTGGGTCGAATATATTTTTCAAGTCTATTGTTTGCAACTTGTATTGCACATGAACAATCACAAAAAGAATCATTCAACTATGATACTTTAAATGAAAAGGATGTGTGTTCACATCTAAACTCTAAATTGCTTTACAAAATTAAAAATCACACAAAACTTTTTAAAGTAAAAAAGTTTCCAAATGATTTTCTTATAGGATTTTTCTATCAATTTTTGTGAAATGTGTTCATATCAAATTTTGACATACATTTTCAGATGGCTTTACCGTTACCTTAAATGCAATATCTAACCAAAACACTATATCATGTAAAGATAGAATAAAGGTGGGGAATAGGGTGGTAGGGTTGTGGAAATATTTTTTTAATTCTAATTACAAAGATTAGGTTAAGGTTATTATGACGCCCCAAATCAATATGTGAAAGACTTTTTTGACTTAAATGGCTTTTACAAAAGGAATTACATTTAAATTTCTATAAGAGCGCTCTCACCGGGTATGAATCCATGACTTGTTTTATAGGATCAAACGTTTGATTTTGGTGGTAAAGATTTTAAAATATTCAATCGTGAAACGAAAATATAATTGAATTCGACTAAACTTGTTTTGCAATGAATGAAGACAGATGGGAGGAACAGGTGGTGCATTTCAAAACCACATGCGTGTCATATTATTTGTTCATAAAAGAAACAAATATTATCTATATATCTTTGAATTAGAAACTTGAACTATTCTTAAGCTTCCATTGTGATGATATGACATCTCTAAAAAAGCATCTTAAGGAAACTTGAGCTATTCATGAGGTAGAATTGTGATGATGTGGCACATCTACAAAAGCTTCACACATTATGTGTTTATTATGAATCATAAACTCCAATGCATTCATTTTTATTACATTATTATTATTATTATTATTATTATTATTATTATTATTATTATTAACCTTTAAACTACTTTTTTTTTTTTGCATTCCATAACTCATATTTCTTAACTACAAACATTCACTCACTAATTATATATACAACCACTAATATGAGCCTCATATTTTTAGTTTCTACTAATGAGACTATTTGTCCTACATGGAAAAAGATTGTGTATATAAATATGTGATTTTTTGCACCAAATTTTGGATTTTGTTCATCGTCACTTTCAAGCAATAATTGGATGGAACATCTTCAATTTTGTATTATTGTTTTTCTACTCACTTGGTTTCTATGATATGATAGGGAGTCAAGTTACTTTTAGATTGGTCAAATATTTAAGATCTACTTTTTATTTATTTATATGATGTTTGTTAGTCTATTTTTTGGACTTTCTTTCATATTTATTTTATTCCTTAATGTGTATGTGATTTTTTTTTTATGTGAATTAAGAAAAGAAGATAAATGATACTTTTATTTTAATTTGGTTGCATCGTTGTTGCTCAAGAATAAGTTTATGAAAAATGGTTGTTCATCATCATTCTCTCTTTGAAAAACTATTAGATGGTAGCTATTCAATTTGGTATTATAATTTTTCTTCTGTTTTTTACTCTTCATCTCTTGGCTATTCTTTGGTTTCTATGACATGATAGAAACTCAAGTTCCTTTTACATTTTAGATCGACCAAATAGTTTGGATAAAATTCAACAATTTATAAATATAAATTTGAATGAATTATTTTAATTTTTGAATTTAGTTTATACGAACATAGTGATAATTATTATCATCTATACTTATTTTCTTTTTATCAAAAAAATCTGTATTTATTTTCGCACTTATATTTTTAATATTTTTTTATTTATTTATCATGTTTATATACTTTTGAAAAATATAGAACACAAAAATGTTGTTCATTAAATAATAATATTTTTCTCATGAACTTTGCAACTTAGATATTTTAATATTATGTAAAATAAAATACAGAACAACAAAATAAATTTTGTAGAAGTTACAAATGAACAGAATAAAATGATCACTCAAATAATAAATTTAGCCAAAATATAATTATGTTTCTTAAAATATTAAGAACAGTTGAATAAAGGTAACCAGAAAAAATAATAAAGGTTAATGAAAGGTTGTAAGTTACAAATTTAAATTATTATATTAATAAACTCATTAGTTACACTTTTATTAATTACTAATGTCTTATTATATTTTTACAAACTTAAATTTAATCTTGAAACTTAACAACTTTATGTACTCAAGAAAATTCTTGGTAAATGTTAGATAAACGAAGATTATAAAATATTTAGATATTAACATAGTTGTTTTCATCAAGGACTAGAATGTTCTCGATAATAATTATATAATTAATAAAGAGAGTGAAATAATAAAACAATATTAATAATTACCAAGGACCAGAGAACTCTGGAAGAATATAAATATTAAGAAGTTATATTAGAACAAGAAAGTTTTGGATAATAGTTATAAGATTAATTATTTGAACTGAATGATAAAATAATATTATGGTTAATTAAGGACCAGAGAACTCTGGATTAATTTGGTTGTGATTAATTAGGACCATAATATTCTGGAGATTAATAAATATT
>Ga0228710_1003630_pt1 | contig 24479 bp, 14 predicted proteins | sample MedpolnodulmetaG_FD_177995 | JGI IMG/M metagenome (GOLD analysis project Ga0228710, IMG submission 177995) | Root nodule microbial communities from Medicago polymorpha collected in Santa Monica, California, United States - pink nodules | ecosystem: Host-associated > Plants > Roots > Nodule...
TAGTTTATATATCTTTTGAACCTCAATATATATATATATATATATATATATATATATATATATATATATATCTTATATCAAAATTCTATTGCTCTCAATATGAGCATCTTGGGCTAGAATATGAGCTAATTTATTATTACTTCTATGGACAAATGTCATGTAAGTCAAGAATAAATCTAATATGTTACCAAGATTGCTTGTTGTTATTTCTTAATGTGTCTAAAAATGTATTCAGAATTTACTCTCTTTCACGATAATCTCACAATCAATAATTGAAAGAGATTATGAGGTTATTGTAAAAGATTGCAAGTTTGGGTGCATTTTTAGAAAAATTGAGGCTTAAAACAAAAAATTAATAGTCAGACATTAGACTTATTTCAAAGCACTCAGATGGCTTTTGTGCATATAAATAATAATAAACCAGTCCATATTCTAGTCTATCGTATGCTCATATTGAGAGCAATAGAATTTGGATAGAAGAAGGTCATTATAATCTTAGCCCGATCTATTTCAAATTTGATGTCCAGAAAATTGCTCCTCTCACAATAAGAATTGTTTCCTCTCGAAGAAACTTCCAAAAATAACATCAAATAAATTTGAATAAAGTTGCACAAGTACACGAAATCAATTCAAAAAATATACAACTTTATTGAGTTTTAATTTCATCTACGTTACATTACATTCTCTCTAAATATGTGGTATCATCAAGATGTTTGGTTTAGATTAAATTCTTAAAAATTTGCCAAAAATATTGGCATTGAAGTGTCTTATACTTATAGTAAAAATTTGCAAGACTATTTGAAAACTAAAAAGAATGAAGAGAACACAACACATGTATTCTACCAAATCAACTTTATAGGTTTTCACATTGAATTCCCTCATATAAGATGAGTAGCGACAAGCAGGAATGCATTTCAATATATTCTTTTGAACTTAATCATACTGCCCTGCCAACTGACAAGTTTCAATTGGCAGAGGAGCATGATCAAGCTCAAAACAACATCTTAGAAATGCATTCATGTTCGTCACACTCATCTTATACGAAGGAATTCGATGTGAAAACCTATATAGTTGAATTGGTAAAATACATGTTGTGTTCTCTTTATTCTTTTGAGTTTTCAAATAGTCTTGAAAACTTTTACGCTAAGTATAAGACACTTCAATACCAACATATTCATCAAACTAACAAGAATTAAACTAAAATCCAACAAAATAATGACACAAAATAATAATCCTACCTAAACATAATCATCTGGCAGAATCAAACTCTTGAGAATATATTAAGGTGATCTCAGCAACGTAACATCCATCTCAATCCGCGGGAACATGTGGTGCTGACGAAATATGGAGAACATGCTCCTCACGCAGTCATTGTTTGTGAGCATTATATTGTCGGACCGCAATATCCCAAGACGTCCATATTGAACGTCTTCCATCTTCATTGTGTCTATGGGGTTGAGTCATTGATTGATTTCATTCAGTTGGTCCTTTAGATCTTTTAACGTGACATCGTCCCGATCCTTGAACAAATAAGGGTTTTTACCGTTGAAGCATACTTGAGCACTGAACTAATTGTCCATTGTTTCAGATCTACACCATTAGAAATTAAACAATCAATGAAAAAACTCATTTAAACATTTCATCAAACAGTTGGAGTGCAAATTATACATAAATCCTAAAACTAAAAACTACAACATAAACATGCAAACATCTAAACATTTAAGCAACATAAGTCATTTACGTGTAAACATTGTATCATTTCTTTCAAAAAAAAATCAAAATTTAAACAAACCCTAAAACTATAAAATTTCCGATTTAAGAGAAAAAAATGTAACATATAAACATAAAATGTTAATGGTACTTGATTATGAAAACTTACTTGTTATTAGAGTGTTGGTTGATTTGAACATGAAGAAATTGGGGATTTGGATGATTTGAGAGAGTTTTTTGAGATTTTAAATGTGAAATGAGGAAGAATGAGAAATACACGTCATGTGACTTAACTCACGTTGGATGTACCGAAGGTGACTTAAGTCATGTAGGTTGTATTCCAACATGGCTTAAGTCACGGTGGGTATAATGCCTATCTGACTTAAGTCACGTAGGGAAGTTCGGTTAGGAGTGAGCAATTTTTGTTGGGAGAAGAGCAATTTCTTGATGTTCATTGATATAAGAATCAAGAAGCCATAGAAACGTACGACTTTCACCTGAGTAGAAGCAATATAGAGTATATGGAATGTAATTTTAGCAGGAGGTAAATCGTTTTTAGCTTAGAGGTGAAAGTTGCATATCTTTTTTTTAGGCGACAAAAATTAAATTAAATAAAAACAAAGAAATACAAAGATTGGAGGGACACTAGACCTGACCCAAAAATAACCCAAACAGAAATACAACGTGGTAAATCAGTCCAAGTGGATCAACTCTAATCTATCTTAACAAAAATCCACTAATCAAAGATGCAACTCAGCGAACCCGCGTACGGGCACGAAACCAGGTTACATAAAAAAATATGAAACGTGAACATCTGCAAGAAAGTTAGAGTTTAAAAATGGTGAATGGATTGACCGCCAACACAGTATCAAAATTCAAGTGTCAACAGCTCCCTGATCATCAGCAAGTATAAAATGCCCTTTCGAGCAATACGTGAGGTAGACATGACCCCTCAAAACCTGCAGATATCAACAAACCTGGAATATCAGAGAATCGAATAAATCATACCACCAAACACAAACCCGTAAGAACTCAGATCAAGGGATGAGTCCAATACGTCATTAACCATACCATTTTGGGTTAAACAAACCAGAACCTTTCGGGTCTTTGAATCACACACCGACCCTTTCAGATTTTTTAGTAACAAGCAACCACTGCAAATTGAGCAAAGTCTAAAACCACCCAATCTCGTATCAAACAACAAAATAAACACAAAAACAAATCGTCGTTAGAGACCCACAAAACCAAACATCCGGCGACCCAGCAAACAAAACACACCCACACCACCAACAAAACCAAACAAACACAAACCACCAATCCGACTCCGACGATAGAGCTGCCACCAAACAACAGTGGCACCACCACCGACCAACCCTCTAGTACGAACTGGAACATCACGAACCAAAACATGCACAAACCCAGAACCAAAAGAAGAACAAAGAATCCAATCCAAAACAAAAATCGATTTCGAAATCTAGAGAAACCAGACTTTGAATCGAATCTGAAGTGGCTTTGAAAGGAAAAAAAAATTAACTCAATCGCCGCCATAGGAGCTCGAAAAACAACCCATAACAGGATTCGAGGTGAGAGCAAAGTTACATGGTTTAAATATCTTTGGTCTATAGTATAAAACAACGGAGAAATATAAGAAGATCCTAACCATCGAATCCAAGTTGGGTGATTGAAATGGAGGAGTGCCTCAAGGGTTTTATGTGATGCGAAAGCAACTCTTAATTGAAGGGATTTTTTTTATTGAACATTGGTAAGACCAACGGTGTTGTACGAACCAGAGTGTTGGGTTGTAAAGAACCTACACGAACATAAAGTAAGCTAACAGAGATGGTGACGTTACGTTAGATGTGTAGTAAGACTAGACATGATAGGATAAGAAATGACACCATTATATAGAGAGTTAGGATAGCACATATAGAAAAAAAGATAGTAGAAAATATGCTTAGGTTGTTTGGACATGTAGAGAGAAGACCTAAAGATAATGTAGTAAGAGGAGTAGGAGAGACAAATCAAAAGAGGTGGAGGAACACTACGGCGTCGTTTGATTCATGTAGTCGACCCGCTTAGTGGGGTAAGATCGATTGTTAGTGTAGAATTGCAATTAAAATTAAGTGTGCGCCACTAAAGGAATTTTTAACCTTTTTTTTTGTTTGACTGTAGTTTCCTATGTTTGTGTATTCTAGAATTTGTATTGAGACCATTTTAAGGAAAATACAACTTCCATGTAAAAACTATAGTTGATCTTTTTAAGTCTTCTTTTAAAGTATGGAACAAAAAATTGTTGCTAAAAAACTTTTTTAAGTCTTCCCTAGTAGACAGTAGTTTTCAAAATTGAATTTTATTTTTTACTAAAGTAATTTTTTGGTTGCAAAAGAAAAAATATATATTTGTTTACCATCTCTATGTCAACTTTATTTCAAAGTATAACCGTCTAAGCTCCTTTCTTAAGAGATTAGAAGGAGACGACTATGGAAGAAAAATAAAACAGAAAGAAAGTGAAATAATATAATGAACAATAGTCTCATCACTTAAATGATGAGTTTTATTGTATTTTTTTTGGTCGAAAAAGAAAAAATATATATTTGTTTACCACTCATGTCTACTTCAATTCAAAGTAAAATCGTCTAAGATCCTCCGTAGGAGATTAGAATGGGACGACTATGAAAAGAAAAAAAAAGCGAAATACAATGAACAACAGTCTCATCACTTTAATTTATAATATTCTTAAAGTAGATATATTTACATAGCATAGAATATGTATATTTCTTATATCCAAATTCTATTGCTCTCAATATGAGCATTTTGGCTAGAATATGAGCTAAATTATTATTACTTATATGGACAAATGTCATGTAAGTCAATTGAAATAAATCTAACATGTTACTAAGATTGTTTGTTGTTATTTCTTAATGTATCTAGAAACGAATTGAGTGTTACACTCTTTCACCATAACCTCACAATCAATAATTAAAAGAGATTATGAGGTTATATTAAAAGAGTGTTATTCTCAATGTAGTGTTAGAAACAATTGAGGCTTAAAACAAAAAATTAATAGTCAGACATTAGACTAATTTCAAAGCGCTCAAATGACTTTTGTGCATCGAAATAATAATCAACCAGTACATATTCTAGTCTACCGTATGCTCATATTATTCTCATATTGATAGCAATATAATTTGGATAGAAGAAGGTCATCATAATCATAGCCCAATCTATTTCAGATTTGATGTTCGTTGATATAAGAATCAAGCAGCCAGACAAAACGAATGAAACTAAACTAAACCGAGTAGAGATAGGAGGGCATGCTAAAATACTCATACACTCATACCTAGCATAATATAAAAATAACAAGAAGATAAAAGTGGTGAAACCATATCCTAAAGTTGTTGACCAATTAGAGACATGGTTAGGGTTAAGCAGCCTCATTCAGCTAAGAATCATTGACATTAACTTCAACACACGAGCTTTTGTGAAAATTAGCTTTAAACCCAACATAGCTTCAAAAAGTAAAAGAACAACATGCATAGCTCTGACATTCACCCAACTTTTAACCCTAAGAAACAATGTATCATCGGCAAATTGAAGATGGAAAATAACAATATGGTCATACCTGCCAATTCGATACCCAGTAAAAATATTAGATTCCAACATGGGCATCATCGTAACATGTAAACCTTCGGCTGCCAACATGAATAAAAAAGGAGAAAGAGAGTCACCTTGCCTCAACCCCCTTTTCAATGGAAATTCTTCACTAGGACTTCCATTTACCAAAACAGAAGTTTTAGCACTAACATAACACTCCTTCATCCATTTCCTCCAAAGTGTTGGAAATATCATTTTTCTATAACAACATCCAAATACCCCCCCGATCAACAGAATCATACTCCCTCCGTTTAACAATGAGTGTCGTTTAAGATTTTGGCACACATATTAAGGAATAAAATGAAATAATCATTAGACATAACACTTTTACTAAACTGCCCTTACTTTAGAAGAAAAAGACAAACTTAAAGTTGCATTGAAAATTGTGTGAGAAAAATTTGAGTATTTATTGAGGGTAAAGTTGGAAGTAAAAAATTAAAGTTGTATTGGAAATGTAAAGTGACATTCATTTTGAAACAGTTTTTTTGGCTAAACTGACACTCATTTTGAAACGGATGGAGTATTTTTTTTTCAAAATTCACTTTAAACAACAACAAATCCTTCTTTAACTTCCGGCCACGCCCACCACCTCATTGTCTATAAGAATCCCATCAAAAATTTGCATGCCTTTCACAAAACCTGACTGTGACTCAGAAATTACTCCCCCTTAATAACTAGTTGTGGTCTATTTGCTAACAATTTATCCATAATTTTATACAAACTTTCCACTGGAGAAATGAGTCGGAAATCATTCAAACATTGAGGACTATCAATCTTTAGTATAAGAGCCGTAAAAGTATAATTAATACCTTTAGCTAGCCTTCCATTTAGATTGAACTCAAATATGAATCTCATAATGTCGTATTTGATTTCATTCCAAAATTCTTTAATAAAACTAAAACTGATGTCATCCAGTCGAGGACTCTTATAACTTTCACAATCCTAAACTGCAACTTTCACTTCCTCGATACATAAAGGTTTAATCAAATTCATCCCTTCCATAGGAGTCAAAGTACGAAACTGAAAATTATCCACACTAGGCCTCTCAACATTACGCATCTTGAAATGAAGCCGCAAATTAAATAACACTATGCACATTACCCACTCCCTCCACCTACCTGAGTGTCGTCAACAAGAACAGAAGTAAATCCATTTCCACAACGATGACTTGACATAATGCTATGAAAACATTTAGAATTTGCATCTCCTTCTCTAAGTCAAAGTAACCGAGATTGCTGCCAACAAATACTAGCAGTGGTGGAGACACCGTCCGGCGACCCCGGGCACTCATCCAGGCTCAATCGGTACTTTCTTTATATTAGGTCCAATCCAATTGCCCATTAACCCACTTAAAAATAAATAAAATTGGGCAAACTCAAATATTTTTCACACACGCACAACAAAACTCACTTGATGATGTTGATATTATTCGAACATTCACCGCAAAGAGATCTCGAAAAGGTCATTTACTTATGGGACCAAACCGATACTTGAAAAAAACGTTAAATAAGCTAAGAGACCAAACTAATACTAATTAAATAAGTTAAGGGACCAAAATTTAACTTTTTTTGCATTAAATTAACGGAAGGGACCAAACTGATACTTTAAATAAAGTTAAGGGACCTAAACGGACCTTTTATTACTTATGGGACCAAACCGATACTTGAAATCAAGTTAAGGGACCAATTGAGCATTTAAGCCTTTTTTTATCCTAAGTATACCTTTAAATAACTTTTTCTATAATAAAGATCGTTGATGATATTATTAAAAAAAATAAGAATTTAGATTAGATTTTTTTTGTTATATGGTTGGTGTCATTGAAATAGTTAATCATGATTAGTTTATTTGTTATAATTTAACAGAAAAAATCATTTATATTTTTTGCTTTTAATCAAAACCAAAATTTCATTAAAAAAATACGTTCCTAATTTTTAAACGTTAGCGTAATAAAAAGAGCAGAAAAACGGACACGTGAGTGCCCGTCTTTTCGCTAATATATATTATGTCACATGTGAATTTGCGATAAATTATACTCCATCCATCCCGAATTAACTGAGCCAAAAGCTCATTTCACACATATTAAGAAAAATGTATAAATGAAGGAAAGAGAAAAATAGTTTTAAGTGCACTTGTTAATTATTGATGCATTCTCCACTATCATAAATTAAAGTGGAATATATTGAATTGAGAATGATGAAAGTAGTACTCCCTCCGACCCTCAATAGATGACCTATTTGACAATATACATTATTGACTTAATATACTTTGACCATATTTTTCTACTAATTCATAAAGATAAATAATATCATGTAAGATGTTGGATTCATCTCGATAAATATTTTTAAAATATTAAATTTTTATAATCTTTTTTAGTAGAGAATTGAAGATATCAAAGATAAAACATATGCATTGGTATATGTATCAGAGTCAACTATGTCATCTAATATGGGACGGAGGGAGTATTAATTAGAGTTATAAATGAAAAAAAATAATTAATATTGTATTGAAAAGATAAATGGTTCAGTTATTTTGGGACATTTTTTTCTTTTTGCAAATGACTCAATTATTATGATACGGAGGGAGGAGTAAGAAAATTCTCCTATACTCTATAAAATTTCTTGACTCCGCCACCTTCGATACTGTGTTAATGCAAGATAATGAATGTAAATCAACCGTAAACCCATGCTACTCTTCGATCTCATCCATATAAATACCGGAAAAAACTAAATGCTAGAACTATACATGGCGAAGCAAATGACCTGCGGATTTATCTTTGAGCCCACTCATGCTTGAATCGAGAATTAGATATACATTTAGTATTTGGTATAGTGTATCATATATTTTGTTTTTTCAGAGGGATATAGTATATTAGTGTGATATTATATTGAGATATGTTAGGATACACCATTAATTTTTATTAAGGTGTGTTTTAACAAAGATATAACTAAAAAATTATTAAATACACTTTAAGGTGAATGTTGCTAAAACACTCCTTCAAAAAAACTAAGTGGATGTATGTTAACAACTCTTATAAACATTTGCTAAAATACACCAATTTATTTTTTAAAATATGTGTTTTAGCAAATTGTAACTAAAAAATAATTAAATACACCCTAAAGTATAGCGGGCTGAAACACTCCCACATAAAAAAAAATTAATAGATGTGTTCCAGCAAATCCCTGTTATATTACTTCCTTTTTAGCCTCCACCCTCATATTTTAATTTTGTCCCTACCCGAGTCAACAAGTCGCCAACATGGTCATTGCTTGCATCTTCAAACTTGTTGAAATTTCTCGTTGACGCCACCATGCACCTCCTTCGATATTTCCCTTCTTATTCTCTTCCTCACATGTATAAATATAACCTACCATTTTTTTCCTTTACTTCAAAATATAAAAACATACCCTCTTTAATATTTTCTCATCTTCCCTTTAATATTTTGTTCAAACTTTCCATCATTAATTCTCTCCCTTCTTTTTTTCCTGAAGACCATGATGAGTATCTTCACCTTCCCACTTCTTAGTTTGTTTTTCATGGCAATCTTTCATTTGGGTCAAGCTCAAGGTTTTGATATGTCTCCAGCACCTTCTCCTACCAGTGATGCTCAAATTCTGGATCAAGGAATTGCTTATTTTCTTATGTTGGTGGCGTTGGTGATTACATACATGTTTCATTGATTTTTTTTTCTTTTTTCTTTTTGTAATTTCTCTTAATATTTGTTGAGGAGGTTCCACATTTTTATTATATTGTAATTATTCTTATTATTATCAATGAAATTTTAGAAATATTCTTTGACACATTTGGTTGATGGAATAGATTTTTAGAAATATTTTAGAAATTTTAGAAAGTTGATTTTTTTGTTACTGGAATAGCTTATGCTAGCTCTTGCTTTTTTCTTCTTTGACACATAATATTCTCTACTTTTTATATGTTTCGTGTAAATCAACTTTTCTTGACGCGGATCTGCTTTTTATTTTTTATTTTTTTATTGCTAGGGATAGACAATTTATTTTTGACAATCATGGGATGGACAAATTGAATTCATGAGATATTTTATTATTGTTAAACAGATGTGTAATCATATAAAAAGAATTTTGTAAATGGACTTGTTGATTTTCTTTTATTATTTTAAACAAGACAAGCAATCACCATCATAATTACTACATATCAAAATAGAATACTCATAATTTAATGTCCAATTGTCACACACATTTAAACTTTTTCAATGCCTTCCATTAAATAATCAGTTCACAGTTCTCACGCGGATGTAACATGGTCAGGGCGTGCCAATTTGAATATATGATATCATATGAATCATAAATTTTGGTATCATAGAGTTGAAAACTAAATGCTGGGACTATACATGACGATGCAAAATTTTGGTTTCAACTCATATTTTTCCCCTATGTTGAAACTAAAGCCAAAATATCACTTGAGACTAAAATCCACTTTCTTTAGCCAAAAAATAACCTTTTGGTGAATGTAAGTTAGACCAAATTTCAAAAAATACGATTTAAAAAAGGAGGGTGAATTTCATAAAATAGAAGGATAAAAAATGCAGTTATGTCTAATTATTTTCAATTTAAATTGATTTTTTTAATAATTTAAAGTTATTGCTTTGAAGTGAACTTTTAGATTGAGTAAAAACTAATTGGATTTACCAATATAGTATAACACTAGTATTATATTTAATATTTTAACCATTTGGTCTATGACTTGATTCTTGAGTGATGCTTATGAAAAACTATATATTGTAGGAGATTGTGCATTTTTTATCCTTTAAAGGAAGAAAAGAAATGGAATTGTCTAATGTAGGGATTTTAAAACTTTTTTGTGGACCAAAACAGCCTCAGATATAACCGGGTAGAACCAAATGTCTTTGGGTTTTTTATTAGACATGGATGGCGTGTTGCATGACATGTGGAGCGCCACATAAGCATGTCATAGTTAAAGAAACACGCAAAAAAATAATTGGTACTAAATATTTTGACAAAAAGATTGACCTAGTCGATTTATTTTTTACTGGAATGACACTTTATGTACACTTTAAAAAATTTGAGTTAACCAAATATATGTTCTGTGTAACCACATTTTTTAGTTACGTGATCACTATTTTTTTAGAATTTATTTGGTTAATTAAGTAGAAAAATACGTGGTCATGCACATTTTAATGGCGTGACCACATTTTTCAGCTTCTAAATGTGGTCATGTAACTGAAAAAAATGTGGTAACATAGACCATATGTTTTGTTAACTAAAATTGTTTAGAGTGATATAAAAGGGTGTACACATTAAGAGTGTCAATTTATCTTTATTCTTATTTTTATAAGAGCTTAAAAGATACATTTTGTACTTTCAGACTAATATGAATTCAATGTTGTGAATGACTAGAATGAAACTTCCCTTACAAAAAGTCCATAATTTTATTTTAAATAATAAGGCGACGAAAAAGGAATGCTACACCACACTACAGTTAACTTTTAAGGCAAATTTTATGGTACATTCAAATATTTGAGTGAACTGATACAACAAATTATTAAATTAATAATCAAATGAGTTATTTTTTTAAGAAAAAAATTATTTTCTATCATCGACAATTATAAAAATTAAATCTTATTTACCAAAAGCGTCGACGAAATAAAATTTAATTTTTTTTGAATTTTTATTAATCATAATGAATATTATTGATTATTTTTTATGAGAAAATATTAAAAATTTAACATGATTCTTATAAATAATGAAATTATGTTTTTTTTTATTATGAAATGATGTCTTCTAAAATATAAACATTGATAAATAGCTCTTTACTTCTTAAAATGGTCACTAATTTATCAATTTATAAAGCCAGAGTACCGATACACCTCAATTTGTGAGGTATACCGTAGAAGTTTCCAACTTAAAAACATTAGACCCAAAAAAGTAAAAATGTTAGTGCACGGTTAAAATTATAGTGGATTTGTTCAAACCACAACAAGTTAATCTTGATTTTTAAAAACTAAACTTTATAGATTTTACAAAATGTTTAAGTTTTACAAAATCACGGTGGTTTGTTGTGATATATCAAACTCATATATAAAAAATTCAAACATGAACTATATAAATAAATTGATTTTTATTTTACATATTGTCAATTGATTAAGCATGCATTTGCACGGATGGTAGGTTGAATAATAAACTACTATTCAACTATACATGTGATAATTTTCTAGAGTCAACATGACAAATGATTCTAGAAAACTTGGAGTTCAATGAATCTTTGATAGTTGTAACTTGAGAATCTCAACTTGGAAGGCACAAAAACACAGCTATATGAAACAACAATATTAGTTGCACATTGCACACATGTACATACACTCATGTTTCCTTCTTTTATTTTTGGTATGATGTCACCACTTGAGTCAACGAGTCGAAATAGCTGACACGTCTTCAAACTCAGCAACTTTCTTTGAAATTTCTAAGACGCCACATTTTACTCCTCCTTATTTCTCTACCTATAAATATACTAGTACCATTTTTTTCCCTAAGTTCATATTCAAACACATACCCTTAAATTTTATTTTAAGATTTTCTCAACTCCAATTTATTCAACTTTTCCATCATTTTCTAGGCTATTTTTTCCCAAGAAAATTATGAAGACAATGAATATTTTCATCTTCCCACTTCTCACTATTTTGTTCATGGCAATTTCTCAACTGGGTCATGCTCAAAATTTTGATCTTTCTCCAGCACCTACTCCTACAAGTGATGCCCAGAGTCTTGATCAAGTAATTGCTTATTTTCTTATGTTGGTGGCGCTGGTGATTACATACATGCTTCATTGATATATTTTTTTCTATTAGTTTTTGTAGAAAGAAATTCCAGAATATTTTTGTATATGTAATTATTATTGATGAAATTTAGTAATATTCTTTTGATACATTTCCTTCTTGTTCTTTCAAAAGTTCATAAGTTCAACTTTACATTCTTTTCCAAACGCGTGAGATTGCTAGGTCAAAAGAAAACGTGTAAATCTTAGCTAAAGCTTCTATATTCATGTCATGTTATCGATAAAAAGAAAGAAAAAAAATTGTAATAGGTTATTTGTTCTGAAGTGGCCTACCACATCTGAAGAAAAAATAATATTAAGGTCGGCCACATCACATAACTCTAGAATGGTTAAATTAAAAAATGAACTCCTTTATGTCTTGGACGGCGTTTTGGGATAGGTCGAAGATAAGGGTGTGGCATGATCCTTGGATTCGCAATGAAGAACATGGTTATGGAAGCCGCGTTTGTTCATTTGTAAGCTAAGGCGTCGTTATCTTATGTTAATTTCTACATTCATGATTATATGTCATCTTATATTGAGAACATCATTATTAATGAAACGAGTTGTATTTGTTTATGTAAAGAAACACAAAAAAACTCTTTTGTTTGCGCATTTACAATTTGCGGACGACACTTTATTATTGGGAGGAAAATGTCGAGTGAATGCTAGAGTATTGAAAGCAGTCCTCATTCTTTTCATGATGATTTAAGGATTGAAGGTAAAATTTCACAAAAGTATGTTAGTAGGAGCTAATGTTGTTAAGTCCTGGATGTTAGAGGCATATGTGGTGATGAATTGTGGTGGATTGTATGAAAAGTAGAATGTTTGGGTGGAAGAGTCGAAACCTATCATTAGGGGGTTGTCTAGTCCTTATGAAATATGTTTTGTCCTTTCTACCGAATTACTTTCTTTCCTTCTTCAAGGCTCCAACAAGTATTATCTTCTCTGTTGAATTTATTTTTAAATGTTTTTTTAAGGGTGATGAGGATACTAGGAAAATTTTGCGAGTCAAATGGGATATTGTTCGTTTAGACAAAGAGAAATGCGGGTTGGGGGATTCAAAGGTTGAGGGAATTTAATTTGGTTTTACTTGGTAAATGGTGTTGGAAGTTGCATGTGGAACGGGGGGTGCTTATGGTACACAGTGCTAAAGGCACGTTATGGTGAGGAGATGTAGTTCACCTTGGTGGAAGGAGATATAGAAAATTAAGGCAGATGTCTGGGAATAAGTAGTTGTTTAATGATAATATGCGGCGTGTGTTAGGTGATGGATCATCTACATTATTATGGCAGGATCATTGGTTGTAGGGAGGACCGTTACTAGATAGGCTCAGATATTGTCTTTTTGACTTAGCAGAAAACAAACTAGTGACGGTTGTTGAGATGATGTTATTACGATGGAAGGTGGGGGTGAGACATGGAAGTGGAGGATAAATTTACTGGAAGGGAAGAAGAGCGAGTGGGGGAGTATTGTGAGTTGTTAAATTATATTATTTTGTAGGGTGGAATAGAGGACAAGTGGTCATGACTTCTGAAGCTAAATGAATGTTATGTGGTTAGGGGAGTTTATCATCGGATGTCATCCGTGGAGCCTAGTGGTCGGTATGAAGTTACTAGCATTATATGGAATAAAATTGTTCTATTGAAAGTAGCTATTTTTGCTTGATGTTTGTTCCATAATCATATCTCTACGAAGGTTAATCTATTTCACTAAGACATTATTCCGGTTAATTCTCAATTATGTGTAAGTGGTTGTGAAAAAAACATACTTTGAAATGATACCAAAAAATTCATAAAAACGTGAAAGTAGAGTTTGTGGCACATCTTTGGTGTTTGGTCCGATGTTAGGGAGAGTATGTGGCACATCTATGGTGTTTGGTCCAACGGTATGGGTCCCATTGATCTCTTTTGATATTAATAGCTATATAAATTAATTATTTTCACAATTTTTTTAATAACCATGATTTTTTTTAGAGATTCCTATAACAATAGACGATGAATGGAGGGTCCTCACAAACTTAATTATGTTAGTAGAGACAATGCATAATATATACAAAGTTTGAGGTTTGAACCTCGATCGCCACAAAAAAAGACAGTGAATGGACGACTAATGTATTCTAATATATTTTATAAGGGGAAAATATACGCTTTTTTTTACGCTTATACTAATATGAAATTTGTGTTAATTTTTTGTGAATGATCAAAATGAACTTCACTCTAAAAAATATGTTATAAGTTTTTTTTATAATACAAGTCCGATAAAGATAAATATAAATACATTTGCAAATTTTCTTTAAACTTAAAAGATCTTTTCGACTTTAGAATGGGGCATCATCCCATCATCTAAATTTTTATTATAGAAGAAAAACAAGTGGCGGAGACCCTAGGGCCCACCCCACCCAAAAAAGTTAAAGGAAAGTTCTTTTTGAAGGAAAAATTAAAGAAAAGTTACTAAAATATCTTTGATTTTTAAATAAAATTATCTTGTGGTCCATCCTCTTCTTCATCTATTACACTTTTAAGTCATTCGAAATATGTGAATAATTATTTTAAAGGTATGCAATTTTATTTTTTGATAGTCAAATTTGAGCGTAATGTTTGTTAAAACATAAATTTTGTACATACATTATAGTTTATTTTTGTTGCCCATCCAAACAATTTTGTCTGACTCCACAATTGAAAAAAACTATATGCCATAAAATCCTTACATAAAAAAAAAAAAAAAATACTCCTATATGTGATGTATTTATAGAATTAACAATATGAAAAGTGATTCTAGAATACAAATTTTTATTTAGAGTTAAATATGTTTTTGGTCTCTATAAATATATCAACTTTTCGATTTAGTCCCTTTAAAAATTTTCTTCAACTTTTAGTCCTTATAAAATTTTCAACCACTACTTTTAGTCCCAATTTCTAAGTTAATTTTTGTATTTTTAAATGAAATTGTGCAGAAATATGTATAATATTGTAAAACATTCTCCAAAAAAAAAAATTAGAAATTGTTAACCAAACCTAAATTAAATATGAATTTTTAACCTTAAAAAATGTAAAAATTCATGTTTTGTTAAAAAAATTCTTTTTTTTTTTGAGATATTATTATAATATTATGAACTTTTCTGCAAAAATTCATTCAAAAAATTGAATTTTACATATGAGTTAAATTTAAAGGAGGGACCAAAACTGAAGATGAAAATTTTTTAAGGAACAAAAAGTTGAAGAAATTTTTTAAAGGGATTAAAACAAAAAGTTGACATATTTAATCCTTTTATTTACAAATGATTCTAGAAAACTTATTGGAGCCAAATCCATTTAAGATCGTTCATCATCACCTTGCATTTTTTTTCCTTTCGGTATGATGTCAGCACCCAAGTCAACGAGTCGCACCAACCGTGTTGAAAGTAGCTCTTTGTTTCCTTGAAATTTCTTAGACGCCACATTTTACTCTTCCTTCTTTCTCTACCTATAAATACCACTTTTCCCTTCATTCAAGCCCAAATCAAAATTCATATTCAAATACATATCCTTTAACTTTAAGATTTTCTCACCTTCTCATAGTTGAGTTATTCAAATTTTCCATCATCTTCTAGCTTCTGTTTTTCCTAGAAAATTATGAAGACAATGAACATTTTCATCTTCCCACTTCTCACTATTTTGTTAATGGCAATTTCTCACATGGGTCATGCTCAAAATTTTGATATTTCTCCAGCACCTACTCCTACAAGTGATGCTCAGATTTTGGATCAAGGAATTGCTTATTCTCTTATGTTGGTGGCGCTGGTCATTACATACATGCTTCATTGATATATTTCTTTACTATTAATATCTGTAGAAGGAAATTCCAGATATTTTTGTATATGTAATTATTATTGATGAAATTTAGTATTAATAATATTCTTTGATACATATCCTTCTTGTGCTTTCATGGTGATTCTGATTTTTCAACTTTCCATTATTCTATCCCTCAAAACAAAATAAAAAATAAAATAAAAAAACCTTCCATTTATTCTAGACGCGTGAGATGGGGTCATGGGGTCTATAGAAAACGTGTAAAAGCTTCTTTCAACCATGTCACGTTCTAGATTAAAAAAGAAAAAGGGGTGTGTTTAGTTAATGGGAAACGTTTAGCACTTTTTAAGAAGTTTAAATAAGAAAATTTGTTTTGAAAATGATGTATTCAGCACATACAAAATTTGAAAAGTAACTTATTTTACATAAAATTTATAAATTATTTTTATTTTAAAACTTTAATAAGTGTCTTAGCAAGAACTCTAATGACACTTGTTTTCCAAAGAGAAATGATATTTATACAAACACTTTTATACAACTTTTGTATAACTTTCTCTCATACTCACATTATCTTCTTGTTCTCTCTTCCTTTTTCTCTCTCTCTATTGTTTTTGACCAATGAGAATATAGAACAAAAGGTTGTCCCAAAAGTTGTACCAAAAGAGTTGTTCAAATATCATTACTCTTTTCCAAAATTCCAATGGTTTTTTAACGGGACATTTCGAAATTTCATTTTGGATTTCTTAATAAATGTCATTTTTTTAGTGGTGGTCGGGGTTTGAACCCTGAACCTTGCATATATTATACATTGTCCATAGCAACTGAGTTAAACTCACGAGTACATCTTAATAAATGTCATACAACACTTGATAAACACTTGATAAGAAGTTTCAAAAAATGTTAACCAATGTAAGTAAGTAAATATAGTATAATTATTAAAAAATTATATGGTGAAGTCATGAGAATGACTTTTTTGGTGAAGTTAAATGATCAATCATTGAGTATTTGTGTATTTAATCCATGTCACGTCAGATTATATGGTGTATTGCACATTTGCCCATAAGATGTGTCATTATATCTCTACTTGCAATTGTATCTCTCATTAAATCAAAATTAAACTTAGATTTTCATTTGTGCACTAAGATTGAAATTCCCCTCAATATTTTGCATGAGGATTGATTTATAATAAGGTAAAACTTAGTTTTAGAGTGATCCACCAGCCGGACATTAGCTGACATGATATCAGCACTTATATTATTGGCTAAACAAAATAACATTTTCAAAAAAGTCAATTTTCTGACTGCATCCTAAAAGCCACATAATTATTTTCAGAATTAGTACCTCCAATGTCTAGTTAATGAAAATAAAAGTAAAAATTTATATTGAAAATAGTACTTCTTACAATTTCAAGAGTTTAACTACACAAGTTTCAAGAATTTTTTATTATATGGAAAGCTTCAAAAAATCAAGTAGGCATTGCATTGCTCAAATGAATGAGATCTTTAGCAAAGTTAAAGAGATAGAAAGTAGTAATAATGGTTCGCCACAAGTAAAGGGATTTAAGAAAAAAGAAGGCAAAAAGGGTACAAAACGGTGGAAAGGTTGGGGTTCTACTGCTTCACAAATTCAAGAACATATGGTATTAACTTATTGAATTTTTTTTAGCTCTAGTCAACTACATTAATTCACCTTTTGCATTATTTTCATTGTTATATTTTGTTTCCATGTTGATCAATAAAGGTAAAATGGGTTCCAAATGTATAAAGGTACTCAATACAAGTGTTTCGCAAAAACAAAAGCAACTTTTGGTGTCTAGTACAAGTGCACAGACACAGCTTAGAAATGCATACAACCAAACATCTATGGTAAGCTAATTCTAATTGTAGTTTGAGTATGTGAATGATCTTAAATTAACATGTATAATGATTACATGACTTTGTCTTCTGTGTAGAAAACTGATGAAACTTCAAGTCAATTTGGTGAAACAAGTCTCACTAGTTTATTAATGGTAAGTTGTGATTGGTGATTCACTTTTTACCAAGAATGATGATTCATTTTCATATTCATATTTATTGTATTAACTTGTGTTTCAAAAATTATAGGAACAACTTAATCTGGTTTCCGACACCGATACGATTCCAAACAAATATAATTATGTAACTTTCTCAAACTATTATCGGTGTCGAGGTATCATTGTATGTATCGGTGTACATGCTTCATTGCATATGTATCATTCATACTAGTAGATGTCTCAAATCTTGGCAATGGAGAAGCCTCAATGGTGGCTCCGGCGCAAACTATATGCAATCATAGAGTCTCTCTAATTTTATGGAAGTAAACTAGCATAATAAATCAATTTCAGATCAGACTCTTTTTATTGTGTTTGTGGCAGAAAATTCTAACAACTTATCTGCCAACTAAATGGATGGAAATACAAATAGTTTCAACAGATTTCGATCAATTTACAGTGTGTTTTCATGTTGTGTCCTAGCAGTTTTCAATCTAGATTGGACCAAATACATGTCCGATGGACTGATTGATTAGTCGGTCCGATTTTTATTACATCATTAGTATTTACAAGCACTAGAATCAAGTCAGTCATGTGTAAAAATGTGATTAAAACAACTACTATAACTATAGCTAGATGAGGGTTCAAATTTCACACGATCTCTCGGTTCCCAAAGAAATCTAACAATGAACTAAAAATGCCAAGTAACTATGTGAGCGAAAAGAACAACAAACAACCAAATGTCATTTAACTCAAAGTCTGAAACACATAGATGCATAACTAGTAGTGGAAAATGTATATATTTGAAGAAGAAATCAACAAAAAAAAGAAACGGATGGTCCATAATGCAGATAATTACGAACACAAAGACCTTTGGGGCAAAAGGTGTGGACAGATTCAACTCCAACAGGAAACGGATGGTCAGCCAAGCAATAGTTAGGTTGTTGATGGGTCGACGGTCCATTCAACTCCGATAGTGGAACAGATATGGTTGGGGACAGTCCCATCGAGTTTGTAAATAGCACGCTGAGCGTAGTCCTTGTTTTCAAAGTAAACAAAGCCAAATCTACCGGTCACGCCAGTGTACGGACAAACAGCAACCTTGGCACTGATCACATTACCATAAGGCTGGAAAAGATTAAGCAAATCAGTGTTGTTTGTTTCGCGGAGGAGGTTGGGTACTAGAACAACAGAATTCTTGCTATCAGATGCAGTTTTCATCACCTCCTCCACATAAGGTTCGATGGATGTAAATACATATTTTTGATACTACCCAATGAACATTGGAAATTAAAAATCTTTGCGTTCGCGCTCAGAATCGCTGTCGTGATTACAACCACAAGGTAATGCTACAATGTCGGAACCTAAAATCAGTTAGAGAGGTGGGGTAACCACCAATATTAGGGTTTATAATGGAAAAAACAGGAAATTGAGATCTCACATTCGTCGTCGGAAAATTCCAGATACATTGCTTTACGGTAGATGTGGGGGCGTTTGTCTTGCGTTTTCCCATAACCTTTCGGATTGCATTTTCGTCTCCACACGGTGACTTCACCGGTTCGCTATCAATCACCGCCATTTTTACAAGTTTTTCTTGTCTGTGATTGATTAGGTTATTTGGATGGAAATTGGAACCCTAGTTTTTTGTTTTCGTGCGTTTCAAGCTTTGTGGAATGGAATGAATCTCTCTTTGATACCTGTTTTGTTTTCATTATTTGGGCTTCTGGGCCATATTTTTACCAACTTATACTTATTGCGAATCATCTTCTCTCTACACCCCCCTTCAGCATTTTTTTTTAATTTCGGAAGTTTATTTTTAGATATATTGCATTTTCACTAAAACTATTTTTAGAATTCACATATATTTCATGTTAAGAAAGTTTTTAAAGTCCCTTAAAATCTCAATCCAATACCCCCTTCTTAGCTTCTCTAATTTTTCGCCATATATCAAATAGTGTCTCTAAGGAGAATTTTAATTTTGAAATACCAACAACAAAGTAGTCCTTTTTAACAAGAATTCAACCAAAGCTACCAATAATATAACATTTAACTTCTCCAAAAATATTGATATTGTATTGTGGCCATTAAAATATAATGTTACCACTAAAATTTTATTTTGTAAATGACGCATTTAGCGTCTTGAAAATTTAAAAATTAACTATTTTTTCTTGACATAAAACTTATAAATTTTTCTTTTAGATTTTAACAAATGTGCTTAAGGTATTACTACCATAACTCTTTCTTAAATTATGAGTCATCGAAAATATAGTCTCTCTTTTATCCTGATTTTCTTGTCCACACATTTGGTCAAGAATACCTCTGACACTTTTTTTTTTCTTTTCTTAACAAACATACCACCATTACAATGAACTAGATTGTTGTAAGAAAATAAAGCAGTTAGACACCTCTTTTAATCTCGGCAGAGGATCTTGGAAGTTTTACAATTGACAAATGATATTTGTACAATCACGTTTTAAAAATCTATGTGACATACAACGGTAGAAATTTTGTCCTTTAAAAAAAACGGTAGAAATTTTCTCCAACGTAAATTCATAAGTGATACACAACAGTAGAAATTTTGTATCCATAATATACTAGTAACCAAAAAAAGAAAACAAAGCATGTCAAAACTGAAGTAACAGTAACGATGACAATAATGTTACGGTACATGCTGCCATGTGCCAATAATTTAACATTGATAAACCGCAATGATAGTAAAGGAGAGGTAACATCAGTTATTAATTCCACACTAATTGGAGAGAGTTACGTGCTAATGCAAAATCAAGTTAATAATGGGATAGTTAATTACGTGTTGGAGCGTTGGCATAGTTTAGTTAATAGAAATAATGCAATGCAATATGCATGAGTTAAGGTTTGAACCTTCAATTTCACATATAAAGGTGAAATTCTAACCACTATATTACTTTAAAAAAAAACAATAAGAACAAAGTTACATGTTGGTGCAAATTAAGGTGCCAAAATGCAACAAAACAATATTTTCCTTAAAAAAAATGTTTTAAAATATGGACTCAACTAGTCGGTCAAATTGAGAACACGACTTTAACCTCTTGGGTTCGAACTTGGATGACGACTTTAGGAACTCGACTCAATTGTATAACATAACAATAACAGCATTGACAATTGAGTTAGATCATACACGGTATAATATTAACATTTAACTTGTAAAAAACATGTTGTAATAACTTATTTTTTCAAGACTTAAAAAAAGATTTCACTATAATATCTATTACTTCCTCCATCCCGGATTAACTAAGTCAAAAACTCATTTCACACGTATTAAGAAAAATGTATAAATGAAGGAGAGAGAAAAATAGTTTTAAGTGCACTTGTTAAGTATTGGTGCATTCTCCCTCGAAAAAAAAGTATTGATGCATTCTCCATTATCATAAATGTAAAGTAGAATATATTGAATTGGAAATGATTAAAGTAATATTAATTAGAGTTATAAAGGGAAGAAAGTAATTAATATTGTATTGGAAAGTGAAATGACTCAGTTATTTTGAGACTTTTTTTTGTGCAAATGACTCACTTATTATGGGACGAAGGGAGTATAAATATGGATCAAATCAATAGTCATATTGTTCAACTAGCAACTCACTGGTTCGATTGTGACTACATATCTTGACAGAATCGATCGATCCGGTTTTTAAAAACACCACAAGAAAGACAAGGAGGGGTGGGTTGGAAAGCTCAATTGCTTTAAGTGAAGGGTTAAAGAATTGGAGGTCGAGTGTTTAAAGAAGAAAAAGCAACATAACAATTAACATAGTAACATTTGTCATTCAAAAAGATAATGAGAATTGAATTCTACAATTATGAATAAATTGCCTTATATGAAAATTCATGATGAGGATAATGACAACCTTGGTAGGATAGTGAATAAAGCATTGTACATGAGGATAGTGAATAAAACATGCACTGTATTGAAAAAGAACTGTGTTGTTTGAACATTCATTTATATGATAACTTTTGAGATAATAAAAAATTTACAATGAAAATAAGGTAATGACACAAAAACCAAGCAACATAAGGTAAAAACATAATGTAAATATTAGAGAAAAAATTATCATAAATATTATTAAAAAATTATTGTTCAAATATCATTTCTCGAAATGATTGATTGAAATTTGGCCTGCTAAGGGGAATGGCTATTATCAGTTGGAACTGTAGTCTTGGGTAACCTGTGTGGCTGTGAGCAATTGATACGTTAAGTTGTCTGGTACTAAAACCAGTGCTTTATTATTCACGATTTTTCTATCTCTTACGAATTTTAATTGAATCAAATAAATAAAGTAGTGACATACTGCATATAGAACATTGATTTTTTTTTAGGTTATACAAAAATTTGATGCACTATCAACAATTTATATAACTAGACTCTAACCCGTGCATCGCACAGGTTGTGTAGAGTTTCATATATAAAATATTAAATTGATTATATTATTACTTGTAGAGTTGCATATAAACTCAGAAAGAATCAAATTAAGTGACAATTGAGAATGATCGACATGCACAATCTAAAAAAAAACAAATTAACAACATTTAGATTGCATCAACAAAAATGAATATGGAAATCAACAAAAATGAATATAGAATCAAAGTCATTACTTTGTCAAAACAAAGTAATGTTATAGTCTACTGTAGCGATTTTTGCAAATAAAAAGTCAGAATAAACAACTTCAAGTAATATAATATAGGAGAAACAAAGAGACCGACAAAATTACAGGAAAAAGTGAAATTTCTAATGATAAAATTATCATCTGGATCAATCAAATTATCTACAATTTTAAAGATGCAACTTTAATATCGTAAAACGTAGTAAGCGTACACCAAAAAAAATGAAAAAAGAACTACTATCAATAAAGGTACCACTAATAATAAAAAATAACTACTATGAGAGAGGAAACCGCTAGGGCGGTTGGGGATTTAAAAAAAAATGTTTTAATCATGTATTTCATTTTTGGAAACAACAATATTTTAACAAAAGTAGAAGTGGCATAGCGGTTATTGTTGTAAAGTGAAAGCATATGATACCTGGTTCGATTCCTTGCAAACTCATTTTTTTCATAAAAATTACTCAGATCCACCAAAAAAGACGGGATTAATTAGGACAAACTTATCAGAACTGTTTAACATTTATATATGTTAAGATTAAGATTAAGATTAAGATTAAGATAGTTTGTTTGAGAAGAGAAGACATTTTTTTTCATAAAAATTACTCAGATCCACCAAAAAAGACGGGATTAATTAGGACAAACTTATCAGAACTGTTTAACAGTTATATATATTAAGATTAAGATAGTTTGTTTGAGAAGAGAAGACATTTTTTAAAGTCATATACTTTAATTGTTTGAAATGGAGTCCTAAATCTTGTGTATGTTGAGGGCCGACCTAATGCATTTGTAGGTGTAAAGCGAGTTTTATAATTGAGACTTTTGAAGTGTGTTTAGAGATAATAACATATAAATTAAGAATTTTTTCATAGGATATCTCAAATGAAAGTAATTTTATTCGAGGTGAGTAGGATATTAAATATGGGTATCTTTCTAAGCCGAAATTAAAACCTTAATTTCTCATATTTTTAGAGTTTATAACCTCTTTAACTAGACTCAACCCCGTTAGTGCAAGAAATTTTTTTAAAAATTAATCACTGATATATGTTAAGAATAATACATACATTATTTACAAAAAATTTTGGACCTTAAAATAGCAAATGGAATTCTAAAAAATATAAATTGCTTTTTAATTTTTACAAACTTTGATCACACATTATCTATCTTAATATATTTTCAAAAACTAACATCAAATTAATAGAAATTTGAAGAGAAAAAGAATTTAAGTTATAGATAACCAATAAAAAAGGTAACCTTAAAATTGAACTTGCAACATGAATTACGATTCTTGTAAGTTAACTAGTTTTTTGTCAAAGTAGATGCAATATAATATGTTATTCATTGGACAAGTGAGTTTAAACTAATTAAAACGATATTCAAGTTTGATTCACATGACACTACTAAGGATAAAGAATTTAGAGCGAGTAAATAGACAATTACCCCCTGAAATTTCACAACGTTAATCAATTTACCCTCCGTCAAATTTTTCTATTAGTGAACATGACGTTTTGTAAATATCCCCCTAAAGTTTTGCACTTATGTGCAAAATGTCCCCCGAACTTAAAAATTTATATTATTTTTTCATAAGTGGAACACTAGAATAAAGAAAAATACACACCATAAGCACAAACCAAGTTGGCTCTATGGTGTGGGAAAAATTTATATTATTTTTTCATAACTTTTGGCTTTTTCCTTCTCTGTGAAATATCTTGCTCACTATTGATATGTATAGGAATTATATGGTATATGATATAAGAGTGCAAATGGCAAGTCATTTGTTCCTGTGCTGATATTTTTTGTTTTTCATTAGAATAAGATTGTAAGTACTATAGCCAACATGTAATAATTACTTTTCTAATTCAAAAGAAATATGAAAA
>Ga0228710_1003631_pt1 | contig 24478 bp, 13 predicted proteins | sample MedpolnodulmetaG_FD_177995 | JGI IMG/M metagenome (GOLD analysis project Ga0228710, IMG submission 177995) | Root nodule microbial communities from Medicago polymorpha collected in Santa Monica, California, United States - pink nodules | ecosystem: Host-associated > Plants > Roots > Nodule...
TGCAATTGTTGTTTTTTTTTTTAACTTGATAGTAAGGTGTTTTGTTATATTAAGTAAATTAGTAACATGCTTTCTATTATAATATGTGATTAACGTTTAGGTTTTGAGATGTGATTAACTAATAGTAATCATTTGCAAAAGTAGATATGTATGTATTGCCTTTGGGGATTACCAAATATTGATCATTTGCAAAAGCAGAGATGTATATAGTGTCTTTTGTAAAATTTCTTTTGTTAATATGTTATTGATCATTGTCCAATGGAACTAAGAGAATTTTGGATCAATCATACATGGTTCATTTTCAAATGTATATTGAGGCTAAACATGTGTTGTTGGTAATCCTTTTTCTAATCATTTGAGGAATTATTTTTTGAATTTTTAATGGTATCTTCAATATTATAACCTATATCTTTCAATGGTGATAACAATTTCAAATCCATCTTTTGAATCCCTAATAACTGACATTGTTTTTTATTTTCATTTTCATTAAATTTACAACATCTCATTATTTTTTTTTATTCATTGATTTGGATTTGCAGTTAACGTTGTGTTTAATAGTGGATTATTTGCAAAGAGGTTTTTGAAGGCAAAGGGGAGAACTCATGTTGTATTATCCCTCCTAAATTCAGGGTACTATTTCCAATTTAGTGGAACTCATCAAATTTTACTTAAATTAGTCATTGTGTTGAGGTCATTGTTGTGGTGATTACATATGCAAAAGTGATGTGATATGATTTTTATTTTATTTTATAGATTTTACTGACTTTATCTTGGTTCACTATGTTAAAGGATTTTATTTACTTGATTATATCTACAAGTATCTTACATTTTCTATATTTTGGCTAAGAAATTTATTGCACTCCAGTTGGATATGATTGTTTATTGCAGTCAATAGTGATTAGTGGTCCATGGACCACGGAAGATAGAGACTAATAGGAGAAAAATGCTATTTTTTGTCTAAGAGCTGCAACTAAATGAAGGATTGTTCTTTGTCCTTGAGTGAAAGGTTCTACACATTATATATCACATTTATAAATTTTCAGTGACCATTTTTAACACAATGGAGGCTATGCATCCACTGCTAAAGTACTAAAATATCATGTCTCAAGATTGAAGATTCAATGTGATCAAGAGCATGATTTGACAGTTATTCTGACATAGAATCGCTTTGGTTATTTCATCTTTTGTTATCCTTTTATTAGTTGAAAGTTTTCTTTTATGATCTGTCATATTTTATTGAATTTGTTTTTCCTTTGGAAATGTAATATATTACAAACTTTGTACTGTAATTAGTTTTTATTTTATAGGTTTCAACTTGGCCACTTTTTTAGTTCAAACTTGAATAATTATTTTACACTTTGTACTCATTTATTATTACGCTTCAAATCATTTTAACACTAAAATGAAAATTTTGGTAAGATTAAAATAACATTGAAGGGCATATTAAAACAAATTTTATTGCGATGTTGTATCTCTAATAATCTCATTGGTATTTATTGATACAGCTCTGTATTTCATGGGTCAAAGATCATTTACTAGTCTCTATTATAGCCGATAGGACCCTGCGTCGCACGGGTCGACCATCTAGTTATTATCAAGAGTCTTATCTATCCGATGTGGCACATGGGTTTTTCCCAATATCATAATCGATAGTGTGAAATAAAGTTTGTGTTCTAATTTACTGGTCATGATTCAAGGTTTCTGAATCGTTTTTGTTCTATGTGCTAAATCAAAATTTGTTCACTGTTGAATACCATTGGATGCTTTGAAACAAATCCATCAAACATAAACTCTCTCTCTCTCTCTCTCTGAGATAAAAAAAACACATCCATCAACTATAATTTTTCAATAGAAACAGAGGTAGATCTTAAAAGTGAAATGATTTTCATCGTAGTGTTCACATAAACAATAGTTAAATGATTTTTATCATAATAATTTTTACTAATTAACCTTGATGCGTCTCTTCATTTTATCTGTGCTTTTAGTTTTGATCTAACTATCATTGCTCTTGTTAAGTTTTCGTTTTCAGCTTGAAAGCATCAACTCAAAGATAATGCCATTTAAATTATGTCATCCATTAGCTTCACAATAAGGCATTACAGATTGAACCAATGATCATTTCAATCTATGTAAGAGTTAGTATTTTATTTCATTATCTTTTGAGTAAGTATCTTATATTTTGCCTTTAATTTTTTTAATCTCTAAAATTTTATTCAAAAACAAAAGGAACACTCAAATTCTTGCACTTAATTCTTTTATCCTCATATTTTGATGCTATTATTTTAGTAAGTAACTTTTTTATTCAGTGTATTATTAAAAAACAATTCTTGCTACTACCACATATTCAAATTTTCCCTCCACTCTCACTTTTTTATGATGTAACTTTCTCTTTTGCTTTCATCTCTTGGTGAAATAGTTTGTATAACTTGACATATTCTTCACATGATAATTTTTTGAGGTAAGTAAGATTTCTTAGTGAGCTACAGTGAATTTTAAAGGGATAATTCAATTTTTAGTGTTATAGGTTCATTTTTTCTTTTACTCACAGGAGCACCTCAAATCTTATTTTGAAAGGTAAACTCTTGCTATGGAAGTTTTCGTACTAAAGAGAGAAAACATGAGAGATGCAGTGGTATTGTTCTCTTCACTGTTATGGACTCGGAAGATGTCTCTTTTCAAGTAAATCAGGTATATCACTAATAGAAATACCCGATTTTCCTAATAGAAATGCCTCTGTTCAAGCATTTCCCTGCGGATTTTATTTTCGCAGAAAATGCCTAGGAAACATTGGTAGTTCCTGCGGATTTACCTTGGACTAAGTTCCGCATATAATTACCTAAGATTTTCCAACAGTTATAATTTATTTATTTTCATCAAATTCACATCGGTAAGATATCCAAAAACATATGTTGACAAAGGAAAAAAAACAATATTTTGAATATGGACCATTTTTGTGTAGATTAAATGTCTAAAGTATTTAAGATTGGTTTGAAGTTTAAATTATTTTTCATTTGGCTACTAATTTTGATTAATTTACGCGTGTGAAAGTTTCAAGTTTTGAATAATTTCTGGTATTTTTTGTTAACATTCCATATGCAAGTTTCTTATCTTCCTTATTTTTTGTAAAACGACATGCTAAAGTAGCTGAAGAAGTTATCTCAGACATGCTCCTTTATTGTAAAAAAAGAAACTTGAAATATAAAGTGCTTCTTTTTTTTCTTTCTAAGCTAAACTTCTATTCAAATTTGCAGGCTGGTAGAAGGCAGAAGTACTACAAGCCTTGGCATTCATGAACCATCTAGAAACTGTCACTCTTTCAAATGGATGGTGCTCTTAAAGATTGTATGCAGCAGATAACAATATGCTACGGTTTCATTTGTTTAAACACGAACAATATGCTATTGTTTCTCTTTTACATTAATATATAGAGGCTTAATAACAGATTTAACTCCCTAATTTTCTCAAAGTTGCGATTTTGGCCACCTAAGAACAAAAACTACAAAACCGCCCCCTAAGTTTTGCACTTGTGGCAGTTTTGGCACCCAAGGCCAATTTTGACTCGGTCTATGCTGACGTGGCACCCTAAATGAGGTGCCCCGTGTTTTTTTTTTGCCTTGGGGTCAAAACTGTTACAGTTGCCAAACTTATGGGACGGTTTTGTAGTTTTTTTTCTTAGGGGGCCAAAATCGCAACTTTGTGAAAATTAGGGAACGAAAACTGCTATAAGCCTAATATATATTAACGATTACTAAATGTTTCCCTATCGTGTATTAATAATTCATATTTGTATTCATGCAAGTGTTTATCCTTTTTTTTCAATCTCGCCAATCCTCCTCTGTAACGGAAACACACCCTCTCCAATCCTTGTCTACAACAATAAAACCCACCCTCAAACATTTCCCTTTTCTCTCTACCATCTCTCGTTCTCTCTACTCTCTCTATCTCTACCATCAAATTTGAAACTCACGGTGAGATCGTGGACGGAAAAGACCAAATAACCATGGACGACGACGGTGAGTCCGTGAACAGTGACGGTGATGAAGACACGGCAAATTGCGGAGGGAGGGCGACAAAACAATGGCAACAAAAATGGTCGAGGATGAACCGATTTGGATTCGGTGATTTGAGCGAGAAGGGGGTGGCCACTGATAAAGAGATGGTGATGAGGACAAAGATGATGGTGGTGGTGGGAGGTCAGTTGAACAGTGGTAAGGAAGACGGTGGAGAGAACAACGGTTTCAATCGCCGTTGTCGAAAAAGAAGTAGGTTGTCGGCGACGGCGGTGAGCTTTGGGGTGAAGGAGAAAGGAGAAAAAAGGTGAAGAGAGAGAGAGACGGAGGGAACATTTTCCTTTTTTTTTTAGCTGGCACTATTTATTGTCTTTTATTGGCATTTGGGAGGTGTAGAATGGTATGTTGCCACATAGGTGTGTCAACGTATCATCTCTCCTTTTATTATGAGATAAATGGAAACATACAAAATACATCTAGAATTGGTGTCGATTTTATTAGTAAATATGAAGAGAAAACAATATAAAAATCAAAACTACATCAAACTATGGTATTTGATGTCAGTTTTAGATGTCCAAATATTAAACAACTACAACACCAATATCTCTTATTATTCTTGCTGGTTGCTAGTGCTACCATTGTCAAAAGTATCAACCCTAGAAGAAGGGAACACAAAAGGAGCATCAACAGGAGGAACGTCATGAAGCATCTGGGATCCTGCCAACCCAGAATCACGAACAGGAACATCAGCACCCATCTGGAATCTTGCCGAGCCACCACTGCCACTGACAGAACCACCACCAACAGGGTGGGACCTAGTACTAGTGCCACCATTTTCAACAGGAACATTAACATCCATCTGGAATCCTGCCAACCCATCATCACAATCGGGGCCACTAAGAAGCTTTTGTTTTAACACTTCTAAGTTGTGAATCTGCTGAGCCGTCAACTCAGCAGCTGGCAGCTGATTAAAAGCCAATTGTCCTGCACCGACTGTCATAGTAGGTGCAGATGCATTTGGCTTAAAGCCGAAACAATCAGGAAAGGCGAGAACAAATTCAACGACCTGAGGACTGAGGTATTTGGCCAGTTCATTCTTCACACTCTTGAGCTCCTTTTGAGCTTCATTCAACCTACCTTGAAGGTCATTTGCTGGACCCGCACAGCCATGGATAGGGTCCCTCAACCAGGCCTCAGCCTCATACACCAAGGATTCAATAACTTGTTCATGATGTGAAACATCAAGTTTTTTCAACATATTTGACACATTGTTCTTTCCAAACACAGAGTGTACCTTGATGAAACGCTCCGGGTTGTCGGGTGGAAAGTAAGGAGCAAGGTCACAGCTTGAGTCGCACTCCCGACGGAGATGCTTGCACGCTGCGCACGGGCGAATAATCTCTCTTGCCATTACTACACATTAAATTAACAAATTCAATTACTAAGTTCATTCAACAATACAATATATAACACACAAAAAGTGAAAACGAAATCCATTGTCTATTTTTTTTTCTTGACCTAACAGCGCCATGCGATATTAAAGAATTTTTAAACGATCAAAATTTTCAACGATCTCGGATATCAATTTTCAACGATCAAAATTTAAGAAATAAGAGAGAAAAAAAATCTTAAAATGAAAAGAAGAATCTTACTTTGAAGAAGAAGAAGTGCTATGAAAGATGAAATGTTTTTTTGAAACATTAAATATGAGATGTTACAAACAAAGCCTTCTTACTCTATTTATAATGAAATGCTATCTTTTTTTATTATTATTTTTTGACCTAAATATGTGAACAATTCTTTACATTAAACTCTTTTCTTTTCATATCACATGTCTAGAATGGTCGCATATGTTATGTAAAACTAACAACAAACATTTCATAATTTAAATATAAAATATGTACTCTTAAAAAAATTAACAATTTGAATATTTAAATATAACATAAATTTTTCAGAAATTAAATACTACTATGGAATATTTAATTAAATATAAAAAATATTAATTTCATTGATTTTTTTACTAAAAATAGATAATAAATTTTAAAAAATATTAATGCTAATTGAAATTATAATTATTAGTGGTATCAATCAGGTAAATATTTCAAAGAAATCATTTCATAATTTAAAGTCAAACTTATATATAAAATATGAAGAAATTAAATGCTACACATTAATTATTTTAACATAAAAATAATAATTATATTAATTTTCTAACAATGACAAATAATCACTTATCTGTCCTTGTGAGCGTAGTTTAGTTGCTAAGGACAATGCATAATATATGCAAGGTTTGTGGTTCGAACCCCGGTCACCATAAAAAAAGATAATCACTTATCTCAGTGATGAGAACTTAGTCTTGTAACCTTGAGGAACTGAGTTTATCTATCCTTGAGGAAGGTTGTAAAATGGCCACTAATACTTCTTGAGCCAATATAATTTCCCCCTTTGCAATTTAAAAAAATATATAATTATTTTTATGTTGCAATTTAAAAAATATTTAGTATTTTAAAAAATAATATTTTGATTAGTCCTCTAAAAAATATTTTTATTCGTGTTAATTTTTTTTGTTTGTCAAGTCAGGAGAAAGGACATGCCTCAAGGAAAAATAGTGACAGCCCAACTAGGTTGGCACCTCACTGCACTCTCATCCTAAACCGCTAATCTCAAAAAAATTATTAGAAAAAGATAAAAGTATATACAAGAGGGTGGACTAGACCAAAACCCTCTAAAACATATAAAATAGGGAAGAAAAAAAATAAACCATCGTCTAAGGGAATCTGAAATTAGGCAGACCACAACGGTTCCCAATAAAATCAGAATGCAATTCTAGTGGTAACACAGACAACCAAAATGAACTCTAAACTGAATGACCCATATATGCCAACTTATCTGCACAACATAGTAACTCTCGTGTCGGAGTTACCAAAACCTCAAACATTCTTAGAAAAAACAATCATAGAACCGTTGGAGATGGCTCACCCCTGAAACGGGTTCGATACGGAAGCTTCCCAATATTGGTGTTAAATAAAAGTATAATAAAGTTTATAATATTATTAATTTTAATTTATTATACAAACCATATATGAGAAGAAGAAAAAATACGTGCACCATCAGTGTAAATTAGTTTTACTAAAATGCTTCAAGAATTGTCGTATATGTAATGTAAAAGTAACAATCATTTCATAATTTAAATATAAAATTTGATGGACTATTTTTGTTATTCAAAACCACTATTATAACCTGTGTTCAAAAGGGAGCTCTGTGCCCGTTTACCCACTTGTTTTATTGTTCTACAACATATGTAAATTATAAATAGTAGTTTTAATGCATTTGAGTTGATTTGGTGGTTTTGGTTTGAAATATTGGGTTATGCTCATTTTAAGATCTCAATTTCGATTTCTTCCGATGCTAATATCGATGGGCTACTCTATACAGAACTTTAAAAGGGGTCCTCGTAAGTCGAAGGTGAAATTCATTTGCAATGACAACAATAATATATCATTCTTATGTATGCAATTTGTTTACAGATATAACCAAAAGAATCTAAACAGGGTCCCAAAATCATTTACCCCATTTATATCTTGTTATATATAGATTAGATAGTCACTCATTTTTTTCTTTCCAAAATTACCCTCAACTGTAAATACAAATAACACAAATAACAAACAAATAAGACTAAATTTAAATATTAAAATAAAAGTGTAACAAACAGGATATGAGTAACATTTATAGCAACTCTAAAGTCAAACAAAACAAATTATCAATTAGTAGAGAGAGAAACTCTCACTTCTCTCTACCTCTTCTCTCGAGCTTTGTCTAGGGTTTCCCTTTTCATCTAAGTGGTGGTTGTTCCCAGCACCTCCTGGTCCACCCTCCCTACTTGGGAGTAGACCCCTAGGTACTCCTAGTATCCCTTTCCTTTTTTCCTTTGATCCTAGATTCCGAAGTGTTATTCCATGGAGGGTTGGAAGAGTGTCCAAACCACACAACAACCCATCAAGCTTCCATCTAGTGCTGTCAAAGATCTCTCTCAAGGAGAGAGACCCCCACCAAAGCCTCACCCTCAAAACCACTTCTTTGTGACTGCTCCAACTTCACCAGATCTAAGTTTGATTCGGCCACCACTAAAACCACCATGGTTTTATTTTGAGTTGGTGCCTTTGACTTTTTCATGCTTTAGCTCCATTGTTGTTATGTTTGATTGTATCTTTATGTGTTATCCTTCTATCATGTTTTTCAATTTTTGTTCATGTTTATGTTTTGTTATGGTTGCACAAAAGTTATTTGTTAAAATGTCTCAATGTAGTTGGACTTTTTAGACTAGAGCTATGTGTGTAGATTTGAAAGTGGCTGCCAACAATCTTTATCTCTTCTCAACCAAACAAATGGATTCCATATCTATGGTGAGTTTGACTAATTCCCACATATAGTCGATATGTGCTTGCAAAAGTCAAAGAAACGATCCTTAATTGGATAGATAAAAAGACTGTGGATTTTCTCTTCTCCTTTGTCAATGATCACTTGTGAAAGAAATTGGTTTGGGTGATAGGTTGTAGATATTGGTTTGCTAAACCACTTTTGATTTATGTACTCTCAAAATGTAATGTTGTCCAAGCATTGGCTTATTTAGCTATATGTGCTGCCTTTAATTTGTTGTTGAGGAATGTCTCCACATATTGTGTTCAAATCATTTGTAATGCTCTTTGTTTCGATCAATGAAATTATGTGTTTACCGTCACACAAAAATTGTTGTTGGGGTCAATAAAAAAAATAAGAATTTAGATTATATTTTTTGTTAGTTGGTGTCATTGAAATAAATAATCATGGTTAGTTTGGTTTGTTATAATTAAAAAGAAACAAACAATTATATTTTTAATTTTAATCAAAATCAAAATTTCATAAAAAAAAATACAGTTCATAATTTTCAAACGTTAGCGCAATAATGATAATAGAATTATCTAGAAGGAAGCAAATAAGGTGATAATTTAATGTCAAGGGGAAACTTTTAAATATCTAATATTTTTATGAAATATAATTTTAATTAGTATTAGATAAAATTATGATAAAGGTTGTAATATTATTAATTATAATTGATTAAACAAACCATTTACGGGACAAATATTTGTCCTTAAGATGATCATTGACGAATAAATTAGTTTTTGTTTGGAACTTGCATGGGAGGTGGGACTAATATAAACACGGATTCAACAATGTTTCTCAACTCATGCATAAAATGATTAAGGGAAATGTTAACTTCTGATTTTGGAATACAAGTTAAGAAACTAAATATAGAAGTTTTTTTCTTGAAAATTGTGCATTCATGTCTTACAAGTTTCAAAAGTTATCTTTTCAATATAAAATTTATTTTTAATTCTATTTTAAGCTTCTTAACTTGTGCCCTAAGGGTACAAGTTAACATGACCCAATGATTAAATTAAGGGTTAATTAAATTTTAATCCCTATAAATATTCACAGTTTTGTTTTTAGTCCTACAAAATAAAATCATACTTTTTAGTTCCTATAAAATTTTCCATCAGCATTTTTAGTCCCTATAAAATTTTCCAGCAGCTCTTTTAGTTCTGTCAAAAAATTCCATCAACAATTTTGGTCCCTAAAATGCTTAAGGAAAATGTCACAGAGAGTAAAAAATGTGATTTTATTTTATAAGGACAAAACTGTGAATATTTATAGAGACTAAAAACTTAATAACCCTTAAATTAATATTGGAAAATGCTAAAGAGTGTCCTTGAGGTATTGGATAAGAGGGAAAAAAATATTGTATTGGAAAATGGTAAATAGTGATGAATTTAAATTTTTATAAATCAAAATATTGTTGAACTCAATGCAAACATGTTACTTTTGCCAATGCTATCACTCATTAGCGTAACTTATTAATATTTTGATAAAATTCGTGTCAACTGATATGTTTTTATCTATAAAAAAAAAAAAACGACAAGTATGATAGTCAATTTTGTACATTTGCTAATTTTCATGCAGACAATCCAAAAAGAGTTTTGAGAATTTATTTGTATCTAAGAATATGATGAAATTGCTTTGGTCGGCCCAACTAATTACATATAGAAAATAAAAGGGAATAATCCAACCACAAAATCTGGAACACATTGAAAAATGTTTTTATAGATGACGATATTCAGCCTTGACATAACTTGTTCTTGTTTAAGCCAACGAGGTGTAACTTTCATGTTGATGGCTTTCTCCTACACTACTAGTAGTATGCTCCTTATCGAAACACGAGGGTGCCTACAAAAGACACACTGATGTCAAAGTCAAACAATGTGCTAGCTAGAAGCAAAAGTATTGTCAGCGAAGTATTACATGATCGTACCTAGGGAGAAGACCCCTTATTTATAATATGCGTCCTTGTGATGCACTTGAGTTGGTTGCTATTTTTATCCCTAAGATTTGGTTCAAATTGTTAAGAGAAACATAATCTGAGATAGGCGTTGTCGCCTATATGATTTAAATGCATTCCTAGATGATATGAATTATTTAGTGCTTGTTTGGGAAAAAAGCAAGTTTGGAGGATTTCCAAAGCAAAATTGCAGTGATTTTTAAAAGTCGGCAATTGGAGCTTTTGAGTTAAAGTGGGTTGCTGCTGTACTTTTACTGAAAACGTGGGTAGAAAAACTCGGTACCAAACAGGCTATTAGTGATTGTTCGATGACTTGTTAGTATTAAAGGTAGTGGAGCACGTCGGTGCATAATCGTTCATGATGTGAAAATGAGGTGGTTTCCTAATGTGACACGGGAGGTATAGTCTTGTGTTGTGCCATGCTTAGTGTCGAGGTGAGCACCTCATGTTGACTTTCAATTGTTCTTGTTATTGGGTTTGATTCCATTTTACATGTAAAGAAAAAGAAAACATGAAGAAAGTGATGAGAAAAATGGATTTCACAAAACCTTTAAGATAAAGGAATAAATGATCGTACTTGAAGTCCAAGTCAATGCAAAATGGTTGAAAAGTTAATGACAATCACTAAATGCTCATAGCAAGATCCCAAATGCTTGTAGCCAAAATAGTAAAGAAGAACCAAAGCTTCGATACAAAAAATAGAGGCCACTACGACCACTCGTAGTCCCAACATATGATCGTAGTGACTATTGGAGTGCAAAGGATGCCTAGGGATTTTAATTGTTGTTAGGCACAAATCCGAATCAATCACAATTATGCATAACAAATTGAATGATCTCAAGACTAAGTTATTTATGCATTTTATTCTCCACGTTCTGGATTTTCTCTTGAACTTCCTTCAACCTATGTTCAAGAACCAATAAAATACCCACATACCAAAATTATTTCAAGAGGAAAATTCAAGAAGATACCAAAAGAAACCCATAATGTGAAGAATGAAATGACTAAATACCCTAGTCTTAAGATCATTCAATTAGTTATGCAAAATCCTAATTATTTCGGTTTTGTGCCTCCAACAATCAAAATCAATAAAGAAGTCACATTTCTCCTAGTCGTCAATTTTTTAGTTGACAAATGCTTAACTTCACAACTTAAAACTTCTAAAACAAATGTTTTTTAGGTCTGAAACAGGGTGGGTTTGAGAAAATATGGTTGTTATTTATAAGTTTTTGTTCTCGACTGGTCAGAAGAGCAATCACACGTTAACACGTGGCATAACTTACATCACCTTAAGGCTTTGCGCCTGAAAGAGCACGCCAGTTTATGTGTACTGCGCAACACAGAAGCGCGCCCCCGCGCAAGGATCACCTTACACGTGTGCTCCTCCGTCCCTAATCACACGCCGCATAACCCGGAGATGATTATGACCAACGCGCACCTATTTAAGGGAGAACTTGCTTCACCCTCAGTGTATAATTCACTTTCCACAACACTTTCTACACATTCTTTCTCAGTTCCGTTACTAACTTGAGCGTTGGAATGCTACCGTACATGCAGACACCTTTCGTTCCACCGTGAAGACTCAACGTCGTTGTGCCGGAAACCGTTGCCGTCACATTGAAGCATTATCCGTCACTGTTGTCACGCATCCGTTCTCACTGGACAGATCAAATTTCAACTATCCAAAAATTTAATAATTTTATTGCAAACTAAAATGGTAAATATCACACTTCTAGAATGGTCGTATATGTGAAGTAAAAGTAAAAGCCACCGTTTCATAAAAATATTATGAAGAAAAAAAATCATTTTTACACTTCTAGAATGGTCGTATATGAGAAGTAAAAGTAAAAACAATAATTTTATAATTCAAAGCAATCATTTATTAAAAAAAATGTAATATGAAAAATAGAATTTAATAAAAAAAAATATAACATAAGATATGAAAAAAATTAAATACTATATAAAATTTATTTTCTTATAAAATATTAATTATATTACTTTTCTAAAAAAATAGATAATTACCTTTTCCCCTAAAAAATAGATAATTACCTTTAAAAATTATTAATATTGATTGTAATTTATTAATTTAATGCACTTGAATAATTTATCATTCAATGATTTAGACAAAGGACAAAAATAAATAAATACTTTCTCAAAATAATCAAATAAATAATAATAATAATAATAATTAAAGGAATAGAATTATCTAGAAGGAATCAAATAAGGTGATAATTTCAAGGAACAAATTTTATAAATATTTTATATTTTTATGAAACAATATTTTAATTAGTGTCTTTTTTTTTTCTTGTAATTTCGAGCAGTGCTAGATATTTGTGACTATCTTGTTTAAACTTTTGGGTGATTCTCTTTTTGCACACCTTGTGCAAGATGATCACTCACGTTGATATAATATATTGCATTTTGGCTTGTTAAAAAAAATTACTGTGATAAAGTTTAATTTATAATATTAAATAAAAGTATGATAAAGGTTATAATATTATTAATTACTTCAAAAATATATATTATTAATTACAATTTATTATACAAACCATTCATGAGACAAAAAAAAAAAAACATTCATGAGACAAATGTTTTTTCTTTTGGAACACGAGACAAATGTTTGTCCCTAATCAATACTTAGTTTTTATCATAAAGATAAGACTTTATTAAAAAATAAATAAATTGGAGGGACCTGAATAGTTAACAAATAATCATTCACGAGTAAATTAGTTCTTGTATGGAACTAATACAAACACGAGATCAATGTTTTTCACTAATGTATAAAATGAGACGTTAATATTTCGATAAATATTTGTGTCAAATGATATGCTTTATCTATTAAAAAAAAATGACAAGTAGTCAATTTTTTTTACATTTGTTAAGAGTTTTGAGGTTTTATTCGTACCCAAAAATATGAAATTGAAGAAAATATTTTGGCCAGTCTAACCAAAATCGAATGACACTGTGTCATTCTAAAATGAAAAGAGAATAATCCAAATACAAAACTTGGAACACACTAAAAGGTTTTTTTAGATAGTGATTTTCATCCTGGATTACCTCCTACCAGACGTTTGTGGTTTCTCCTTCGCGATTGATTGTATGCTCATTCTCCAAACAAAGGGGATGTCAAAGTCAAGCACTGTGCTAGCTGATAGGCGATAGCAATAGTAGTGTGAGCAAAGTATTTAATTATCATACCTGGGTTTATCATGACGCATTCTCATGATGCTCTTGAATTTGTTGCTATTTTCACTCGTAAGATAGATGTGGTCGCCTATCAGATTCGAATGCATCCTTAGATGATAGAGACTGTTTAGTGATTATTTGATCAGCGGCGAAGCTAGCGAAAATTCTAAATAGGGGTCAAATATAAAGAAAAATAATTTTTTTAAAACCAATATATGAAATTTACGGATAAAATATATTTTTAGTCCCATAAATTATAATTTTTTAGGTTTAATCCTTACAAAAAGTTTATTCAATTTTTGTCTCGTCTTTTTAAAGTTTTACAAAAAAAAAAGTGTTTTTAGTCTTACATTAATCTCTATAACAATAAATTAAGGCCTAAAGTTAAAAAATTCTTAGGAACTTTACTTCAAAATTGCAAGTATTGTAGATACTAAAAACAAATTTAATCCAAAGTTAACCATTATATATAAAAAAAATACTATATTTTTTAATTATATGAAATGTAAATTAAAGCAGCAACAACAAACGAAATACAAATTGACATGTTTACAGGAATAAATATTGATGTAAACCTAATAATTTCCAAATTTTATCCATATCATCTTATATTTTACCCATAGTGAAAATGCATTCTAACTCCATGACAAATGAAGTGGGTCTTTCCCGTAAAAACAAAAACAAGGTGGGTTCATGAAATGAGTCAGTTAACCATAGTTCCAACATTTCGATGCATAATTTAAAAGGCAAATCAAAATATTTCTTCATAAACTAAATAAATAGTCATGAATTTTCAAAATTTTATTAAACCAGTCTTTCTCATATGTGTATAAAAAAATTTGCTTTCACATATTTAAGTAAATAAAATCAACAACTAGTGTGATTCAACTATTTAACAAATTTTTGTATATACAAAAGAAAAATATTTAACAATTTAATTATTTTTTAAATAATTATCAAAATGTTACGTGACCAAGACCAACGTGTCTTTTACTAGTAAATGAATAAAGATAAAATAAAATTTAATTTCAGAGAGGTTTGATGAAAATTATCAAACTCCATTATAATGTATTAGCAATTAACCAACAAATCAAATTCCATTAAAATGCTTCTAAACTGTTGCTGGGTTCTTTAGACTTATTGAGACAATACCAAAAATACCCTTTATTAAAGCTAATCTACATTCCATTGCATTTTTAAAAACTCATAATTAATGTTTAAATATTCACACATTAGTGGGCCACATGACCTTTACATCACATCCATTCACAAATATCCAACAACTATGGTTCATTTTGCATAAAAATAAAATAAAAAATGGCAGTCATGTATGGTACAAGACCCATAAGGGTCATCCACGGGAGACGGCACCTTGATAGCTTGGACTTCAGATGAGCTAACTACAAGAGAAAATTAAAATATATTTTTTTTTCTTGACCAAAATAAAAAAAAATTAGTTTGTGAGTTGATGTTCTTTATGGTTCTTAATTTCAGGCTCTTTGATCAGTATTATGATTTTAGACATTTGTAATGAGCTCACCTTTAAAATAAAGAGTAAATTACACTCCACTCCCCTCAAAGATGCTTGAATTACACTCCCTTCCTCTCTTATGTTAAAATATACACTACCCTCCCCTCTTATTCAAAACATATTAGAAAATATTTCAATCCCCTCCCTTAAGAGAAGCATGAATTACATCCCCCTCCCCTCGTATGTTAAAATCTACACTTTACTCCCTCAATAATTTTTTTTTATTTCTAATAATCTAGCAAAAAAAATAATAATCTAACACACTTCGAAAATAAATAGTATTGCGGATCTATTTTAATATAACCAAAATTTGAATACAAATTTTTTCGCTATTTTTTTTCACAATTTCATTAACATATAGTTTTAAACCCTATTATAAAATATGAAACAATTCAAAATAAAATTAAAATATGTGAAAAATTACTAAAGACAATAAAATATGGTTATTTAAATGTTAATTTTATACTCTAAATTATAAAGTTAATAGCAAAATATTTAAATTTAATTATCATTCATATTTAAACTATAAAGAAATGAATTTATTTTTCTAAAATGGTGGTTCAAAATTAGTATATATCATAAAAAAAAATTATTTAAGTTAAAATAGATTAAAGTGCAATGCATATTTAATTATTAAGGGAGAGGGTTGTAATTCAAGCATCTTATTGGGGAGGGGAGTATAAATTTTATTTTTCAAGGGAGATGAGTGTATATTTTAACATAAGAGGGGAGAGGAGTGTAATTCAAGTATCTTTGAGGGGAGGATGGGTGAAGATCCTCTCCATTTCTTAAAGAAAATGGAAATGTCAATTACTATAGTTTTGAAGTAAATATATAATATAAATGTACATATTTCAAGAATTGAAGACATTAATTGCACATTTATACATCAAAACTTTGGTAATGGTAGAAATTGAGAGAACTTAAAATGGAGAGGATCTTCATCCGACCATAAAGGTATTGAGTAAATTTGTCTAAAGAGAGAGCTACTTTCATTCTCCTCCATTAGTTTTGTCAAAATCATACAATTTCATATTTACCAACCTGAAGGAAAAAAAAATATGGGTTCCTCCCGTGTTTAAATAGGTAAATTTCAAACAATTTTTTTTTCTCGACTCTCCCGGTGCGTGACTCTATTTGGTAAAAATAGCTTATAGTTGATAACTGATGACTGATAGTTTATAATGGATAGTTGATGACTAGTGATTTATAGTTGATAACCTAATTAAATGTTTGGTAAAATTAGCGGTTCAACTGACTGATAAATGTAAAATGACATAAAAGAACCATCTTAATTCATTAATTTAATGTATCTTTTATATACTATTTTTTATAAAATATTTAAAATACTTAGAATTTATTAATTTAATGTATCTTTTATATAATTATTTTAAATTTATTTTCATTAAAAAGTGATATACTTTACAGAAAAAAATCGTAACACTAAAATATGCTTCTATCCATTATTATTTTTTCTATGCATTCATTTTAAATTATAAAGTATAAACTAACAACAAAAGTTATGAATCTCTAAAAAGTTTTTATTTTTATTTTTATGGTGGCCGAAGTTCGAACCTCAGATCTTGCATATATTATGCATTGTCCATACCAACCGAGTTAAGCTCACGAGAACTAAAAAGAAAAATATTATAAACGTAACCCTCTGTCCTTAAAAAAAAATAAAATTATATAACGTAACCTCCTGAAAAAAGAAATATATATAAACATTAAACGCATCATTTTTTCCTTTATTTTTTTGACGGAAACAATATATATAAGTAGAATATTAAATCTATTTTATTTAATTAAAATAAACTATAAAGGATAACAACATATTTTAGATAAAATGATAAAGATATAATTGGAAGAAAAGATTATAAGCTATAAGATCAAACACCACTTAAAATAACGTATAAAAAATAAGTTATAAGTTCGTGATGAAATGATGTATATTAAACGAGGCTTTTTTAGTCATGCGAGCTTATTTGTTATAAGCTTGTTTTATGACCTTGCCAAACAAATCATTTGTATTTTTTGTAATTTGTAACAAAATTATGAATTTAAGAAAATCATAGTAAAAATTAAGTTAAAATTTTAAAAAAAATGCACAAATAGGTGAATAACCTAAAACCCCTAACCTGAAAACCCCATTTCGCGTTACAGAGAGAAACAGAGAAAACAATCATGGCGCAGTGGTGGCGCTCCGCCGCGAGCCACCTCCGATCAACGGAGGTTCACCCTTTAACCTCATCCTCACTCCGTCGCAACCACTACCACACAATCCAAGCAATCCCTCGAGAAAGCACCGGCAGGAAAGTCGCCGCCATAGACAGAAAGCAAGGTCGAATCCCCGCCGTTGTTTTCTTCCAGGACCTTCTCGAAAAATCCCCCGAAGCTCGATCCACTTCAAGGAAGCAACTTCTCACTGTTGAGAAGAGGCAGATTAAGGCAGTGCTGAACTCCATTGAAGCTCCGTTCTTTTGTTCGACCCGTTTTCCGCTTCAGATTCGTGCTGGTTCTGGATCCACTCATTTGCTCGAAAGTGGAACTGTTCTACCTATCAAGGTTACATTTTTGCATTTGTTATGTTTTTAAATTTTAATTTTATTTTAATTTTGGAAATGTGAGTTTAGGGTTTGTGTTTTTGTTTGTGTAGATTCATAGGGATGAAGAAAGTGGGAATATTTTGAATTTGGTGTTTGTTTGGGCTGAAGATGGTATGAATTTGAAGGTTGATGTTCCTGTTGTTATCAAAGGGGAAGATGTTTGTCCTGGTCTTAAGAAAGGTAAGTCCATTTTTAATATGAATTTGTTAATGTAATGTGAAATAATTGAAAGGTAATTCTTGCTATCAATAGTTATAATCATTTTTATGGCTTATTTATATGATTTACTGAATCATATGGTTTTTTGTTTTGTTGGAATCAAAGTACTTCTCTGTTATCTACTTTATGATCGTTTTAATTAAACATGGTGTATCAGTTGGAATAAAATAGAAACTAAAACTAGAAACAAAGTAATGTTATTTCAACAAGTAAATTTTTAGGCCAAACTATTGAGATGTGGATTTCAACGATTGATCTTTAGACATGTGCATTGCACTATGTTGTGTCCTAAGTTTCAAAATTATATAGCAGTAAGTGAATCACACATTTATTCACAATAAGTGATCTTGACCTTTAAATTGAGATCGCGTGTGTTAGGACCCCAAGAATTCTAATATTTAGATTAGAGGAATGGGTAAAGCAAATTCAAATGGATGAAGATAAAGACTGCAAACAGTTGAAGAACATCTTATTTGTGTAGTGAGATTGAAAGAGAAGGTTAAGAAGGTATACAATGAAGATGATAACCTTGCTATCAAGGCTACTCCAATGGAGTACTCTCCTTGAATAGAGCTTTCTCTAGTCACAGTTTAATTATTCAAAGATATCTTTCCCTCTACCCTTGTGAGCTATTTGAAGACTTTCTAAGAATAACCAAAATAACAAATCTTAACAACCACCTAACAGAGTTATTAGCTAACTTCTAATTAACTTCTTAACACTAATTTTAACAAACTCCCCTTTATTCCAAGTCCTAATAGCATGTCTCATATTTCACAATAAATTCAGTGTAAGACGATCTCGGTCATTTATTTGTGATCAGACGGTCAAAGATTAAAAATTGCGTCCCGCACTCACATCACTTAATCCGTTTCCCACCCTGTGAGAGGTAAATATCTGTGCTGAGGTGCGAAAGGGACTAATAAATGAGATAGGTGATTTTAAACAATTAATATGCCTTGTCATGTTTTAAGATTGACAATAAGTTTTTTTTGTTTTTATTTTTTTTATAAGATGCAGTTGTAACTTGGTTTTTTGTAATGTCTGAGAGTGTATGGAATGTCTTTTGTCTCGCAGTATCTTGCAGATTGGCTTTCATTTCTTCTATTATGGTGCACAGTTGTCAACCCTGATAACAGCACAGGGCAGCTGAACCCAAAACCTCTACAGCAGGATTGCCACTATACTGAAATTTTTAATACAAGTTAAATATAATAAAACACATGTGCATGCCTATGTTGTTAATCCCAGAGAGTAGCACTGACCCCCTAAAATGCTATAGCGGATAGCAGGGATAGCCGCTATCGCAAAGACAAAATCAGTGTACAAAGTAAACATAAATACCAAAAAATAGAAAAATACACAATTAAATAGATCATTATACTTATAAATAAAGAACCTAAAGTACACAGCAATAAAACTTAAACAGAGAAGTAGAACATATCAAACTGAACTTAAAGTAGGAAGGAGAACGGAACGATTGTTTGTGAGCAAGAACATAACAAAATGAAGAACAAACATTACCCTTAAAAGGGTTTGAATTGGCATTTATACCCTTAAAAGGACAACAAATTAAAAAAAGGATTTGAGGAATTTCTCCCCAAAACCCTAATAGTGGATGCGATAGTGGTTTGGGTCTGCAATCAGCGTTCGCATCAATCGCTATTGCTGACGGCGGCTCGCATGCTAAAAGTGTTGCGCTGAACCCTTTCACCGCTGTGCTATTCCGCTATAGCGGCGCTATTGACAACATAGGCGCACCCGCACCTACACACACACACATATCTGTGTGTGTGTGTGTGTGTGTGTGTGTGTGTGTAAGTCGAAGCATTCAGTTGTGCAGTGTTATGGCTGTCATGACTACCAGCCACCATTTAAAAAACACCGCGTTGTGTTTTTGTTTTCCAGCCACTGCTGCAGCTATCACAGTGGAATTCACATCAAATTGCGAGAATGCAGCCACAAACATGAAACCCATTTAAAACTCCTTTTTGCCCTCAATCCTAAAGTTAGCACGTAAAGACATCTTTTCAGATAGAATATTTGCCTTTTAGAGCTTACTGCCTCATAGACATTGTAAAGGGTTCATTGCCTCCGAATTTGTTTGGAAGATAACAAGCACCTTGTTTTGACTAAAGCCCACTGCTCGCCCATTGTAGTTTTGAATAGGTCCTTTTTTCTTCCTGGCCTTGCCTCTGCACAGAGTGACGCTATTCCTTCACGTTCTCTGTTTTTTTCTTTGTTAATATACTCTCCTACTCACTGCTCAGCATTTATGGCATTATCCACTTAGCCACAAAGGTGCAGCTCTACAGACCCAAAACACCCCTGCATTAGTCTCCTCCCTTTTTTGTGCCTGGTTAGCGTGATTGTTGGCATGTCATGGTTGTGGTCTTGTGGAATAATTTGAAAGATATTAACTAACAATCGACTGTCCTAATAAGTGGATATTTTCTCTTAATTTTGACATTCTTTTCTTGTCTTACTCTTCTATCTTAGCTATTGATTCCGTAAAAAGCTATGAAACAGCATTAGGTTAAAACACTGTTTGATTCAAGAGAGCTATGGAACGCAAGAAATCCTGAATAAGTAAGTTCAATTTAGAAAACAAGGAAAAAAAAAATCATAATGCAAAGAAAGAACTAAACGAAAAGGTTATTAATTATAATATTTTCTTCTAATGTATTTTTTTGACAATGTATGTTGAAGATATATTCAACTTTCCAACTTTGAGTTGTTCATGACTTGTGCCTGTTATATGCCTTAGGACTTCTGCTGTTAGGTTGGGTCAATAAACTTGTATATTATGCTTTGATAATATGTGCCACTGCCTTAAAATATCAACGTTCATAATTCAAGGCAGATGATGTTTTCTTGCGGGGGGGATATTGATTAAATGTGGGAATTCAATGTGGTTTCTACTGCTAATTCGGTCTATACTTTTTATGCTATTATTGCAGGTGGATTTTTGAATAAGATCAGAACTAGTCTAAGATATCTTGGTCCCTCTGAGCACATTCCTTCAAAAATTGAGGTGGATATCAGCAATTTAGATATTGAAGATAGGATATTCATGCGTGATATCGAGGTTCATCCATCCTTGAAGCTTCTGAATAAGAATGAAAACATGCCCATATGTAAAATAGTTCCAACTAGTTTGGGAAAACAAGAAGTAGTTCCAACAAGTTTGGAAAACCAAGAACCGGTTGGTGCGTGATCACTGGAACAACATATGAAATTCGACCATGGGCATTCATTTAAAGGAATGCAAAGGCCTCCAAATAAACAGTGTTAACTCCGTGATTTGATGATATGTTGGCAGTGATGAGTACAAAGACCAGTGATGTTAACCGTTTTGTATTAGACTTCATTGTTGTTTCAATATAGGTTGCCGTTGTTTTATAATGGATTGATTATTTTCATTCAATCTTTGATGGCAGAGTTGTTTGTAGCTTTTGTTGTTTAGTTCTTATATTTTTCTATACTTTTTTTTGGTCAAATATTTTTCTATACTTTTACTTTTAATATCTATTTAAAAAATAGTGTATCTTTAATTTCAGGGGGATTAAAAATGTTACTTTTTAAGGATTAAACATGAATAAAATTTGATTATAGATCAACGATGTAAAAGTGTTTTAAGGATTACAATCTCAATCTTTAATTGAAAACAATTAATCACATCTTGATATATATTTGCTCCCTCCTTTATTATACGTTTCAAAAATTACTCCATGCCTTGTTAAAAGATTTGGTGAAATGGTTCTGTTCCACTTATCCTTATTTATTAACTTTATTAGGTCTGCAGCGCACCAGTTATTATGTAGTAAGCCGTCGTTACTCTTTCTCTCCTGTCTCCTATCTCAATCTCTGCTCTTCTTCTCCCTCAGTTTTTTCTATTCCCTTCATCCCCTTGGTAGAACAACGATCTAATCATCCTCATCGCCTCCACTTCCGACCACCTCACCGTAAACCACCGCGAAAACCATGAGATTGAGAGTGAACTGATCCAGAAGAGAGTCTTGCTTCAAATCCATATCTCAAATTGGTTTCAACCCATGAAAACACATTGAATTTGTTGACCTAATTCCATTTCTCCAGGTACTCAATTTAGCTACATCTGCTGTAAGCTATTTTTTTAATTTCAAAATTCAAAATCTGTGTTTGTTTCTGTTTCATTTGAATTAACTTTAAATTACTTGAATTTTTGTATTTTTTGGTTTTATTAGGTAAACAATGGTGTTCTTAAGAATGATAAGTGCTAAAATGAATGGGAGGATCAAGGCTGAAAGTTAATGCAGTGAGTTTTTTTTATCTCTAGTAATCTCTTTTGTGTTCATACTCTTAAAATTAACTCTCAGATTTTTTGTGTGCATTTCTCTGTTCATGCCAATTACTCTTTTGATTCAATTTCATACAGCTTCTTTATTATGTTTATGCATGTATGTGTGTTTGTCCGTAAGTACGCATGACCCATTAAATTAAAAAGACTAATTTGATGCTATGATTTTTGAATCTGTATTGAACTTGGTAATACGGAGTTTATAACACTCGCACGCAATGCACACCAGCCAATTGTGTCTACCTCGGATGATGTTTGAGAAAGAGATAGTTTCATCCAAGTTTAGTAACATACAAGGATATTCTCAGTCCTTTTTCATTTTGACACTACTGGTTTGTAATTGGACATGTTTTTACTCAGCTGCTGTTGGAGCATTGATGTGCTATGCGAATCGTAAAAATAAGATTACTTTATGGCCTGCTAATGTAGAGGATTTCTGGTGTGCGACCTTCAAGGTAACAAAATGAGAATATATGTCAAATTGTGTGACCAAGATCGTAATTAAATTTATCTTAGGTCCTAAATAATCTCAGTGATAAATATATATTGATCGTACTTATTTAATTTAATTTGTGGTAAATGTTGCTCTCTATTAATGAAATTGACTTCTAAATATTATGTTACGCAGCAGTTCTTGCAGCCAGAGTGTTGACCTTTTTATGACTGAATGTTTTCTTAAGGGGCAATGTAATTAAATGGCTTGAGATATTCATGCCTTTTTAGCCTTGAGATATTCTCACTTTCCTGCAAAAATCACTTTATTTCCATATCCAAGAGGTTAGAATTGAAATATTTTAGGGTTGAATTCAGTTTGTGGGTTGAATTGAAGATTTTTGGCGCACCATTTTGCCTTTAGACTCCTATTAAGATAAAATAACCATGTTCTCAATTTGATCTAATTGGATCACTTATTAATCGGTTTAATTTGGGGTTTAAAAGTTGTTTCCTTTATGTTCCTTCTAATTTACATAAAAAAGTATAATTGTTTTTGAGTTCTTTTTTTCTTCTCATTTTCAACATGATTTATGAATAAAAATATAGAAGAAGTTACTCAGTTCTTTCCCTCATCACTAATTTTGGTGGATGTTTGACTAATGATTGTGGTTGTGTCATTTAGAACAGTTACAATGACACATATGGTTTAGACATATATGTTTTAATGTCTCTAATTGGAAAATTGTAACCTAACTATTCAGTTTTGTGAATGTTTCTATGAGGCTTAAAGAAGAAAGCAAGAAGGGTATAGAGAAATAGTTCTCTTCCAAATTCAAACTGACTTATGTAGTGCATGCTCCTTTCTTCAAGGTAAATGTTCTTGCCTAATGCTCCACTTGCTTTGAGTTGCAACATATAAACCCTCTGCTGATTTTCATTTGCTAATGTCACATTCCAAAGTTGATATATCATTTTTTTCTTAACCTTTATTTTTTAAACTGTTATGACAGTATGCATTTTCATATAATATGTTGAAAAGATGGACTACAAAATATCTATAATGTAAGGTTTTGTGAACATTATACATCTTCGCTTAGTATTAGTTTTAGGTAATTGGTTCAACTTCTAACACAATGAGAGTAAAGCTTGGTTCAACTTCTAACATAATTCAAAATTTTACTTTTTACAATTTCATAACTCCACTCTCTCTAAGATACACATGACTTTTCTCTTCCTCTATGTACTTCCTGCATCCCCATCTCTCTCTTAATCCTCTCAACTCTTTTTTTCTTTCTTTCTTTTGCTCGATGTTGATGATGAACTTAGTTTCAGTTTTTTACGAACAATTGTTATTACGAGTTATTGTAGATGAATATGAAGTTTTCTGCTATTACGAATATGATGAGGTAGAGGGAGAATGGGACAGTGCTGGTGTCTTTAGCAGAAGAGGGGCTGTGTTGGTTTTCTGCTACTTGGTGCATGACAGAATCTGTTTTCAGCTCAGGAGGTTATTGTGTGGGCTTCTGTTTTTGGGTCTTTTTTGGCTTTGTTAGTGTCAGTTGGCCCATCTGTTTCTGAGGGGGTGTAGTCTGTTAGCAGGGGGGTTTTGCTGTCCTCTTGGGTTTTTTGTTTTTCGGTTGATTTTCCGTCTATATGCGGCATCTTTGTTTGGTTTTTCTGGTTTGTGCAGTAGTGTGCGTCTTGAACCGGCCTGCCTTTAATAATATTTGCGGATTAAAAAAAGAAGATGAATATGAAGTTTAGTTCCAGTTCTTTATT
>Ga0228710_1003632_pt1 | contig 24473 bp, 14 predicted proteins | sample MedpolnodulmetaG_FD_177995 | JGI IMG/M metagenome (GOLD analysis project Ga0228710, IMG submission 177995) | Root nodule microbial communities from Medicago polymorpha collected in Santa Monica, California, United States - pink nodules | ecosystem: Host-associated > Plants > Roots > Nodule...
TCGTATCTTCATAAACTGTTTTTTCATAAACAACCTTAAAAACTTATAAATAATACATAAAAACTTATTTATTTGCATAAGCTGTTTTATATAAGCTCTAAAATAAGCTAATCCAAACGGGCCCATAATCTCAAAAAGCCAAACCAAGTCTTGATCATAGAGCATATCATTTGTAATTTCTATATTTTTTTAATTTCTATGAAGAAAACTTGCCGCTTTTATATAATTAATATGTTATGGCAGTTAAATTGTTCATCATTCTACTCAAGTGTTTTAAATGGTAATCATTTTGCAGAAGATGAAAGTAAAGAAAGAGCGGAAAGAGCCGCTGCAGCGGCACGGCGATGGAGGGAATACTCAAGGAAGGGCGTTGATAAACCTCCCAAATTTAAACTTCCAGAGGCAGAACCTAGCAAGGACAAGTGACCAAAATTTTCCCTAAACCTTTCTATTACATCCAGTCCCATGTAATTAATAGTGAAATTAAAGAGATATTTCTTACTCTATTAAAAATAATTGTACATGCAGTCTAATTAAGGTGTATGTATATACATTGATGAATTATAGAAGATCATTTATATTCAAGGTATTAGTAGAAGATCATAATAATTTTAACTCTGTAGCAACAAATTATAGAAGAATTGTAAAAGTGTCACAATCCAATCATCATCTTGTGACCACACTGTGGCGGAGGGAGCTGGGGGGCCTTTGGAGTTCATGGTCCCCCTTATATTTTTAATAACTTTTTTTATATATACTGCAATTAATATTAACTATATTAGAATGTCTGTGGTCCTCTTAATTAATCTTATTAAAATATTCACCATCAGAATCAGATTAATTGGTAACTAATATCATAGTTTTGTATGTTATATTATTTTAAATTATTTCATATGGTCTTTTCCACAACATATTTTAAATGGAATAAAACACAACGATATAACTTTGTAAAATAAAAGACTACTTTAAAGCAAAAAATATCAAATTAAAACCTAAAATAAAAATAGGGGATTAAAATAAAATTTAGTCTTAAATAGATTTTATTCTCATGTGACAAAAATTGCATGTCTTTCACACTCGTACAAAAAAAATTCGACTTAGTCAATTGCCGTTCTTTTTTTGTATTAACACTTCGATTCTCAAGAATAAGTGCTCATGGTGATTTAGAGTTCGGCCGAGAGGTAACTAAAGTTTGGTAAAAAATTGTTCTACTCAAGAATCAAACTCAGATTATCCTGAATAATTTGTCATTCACTAAAAATTCACATTTTCTTTTGTGGTGGCCGGAGTTCGAACCTCAAACCTTGCATATATTATGCGTTGTTTCTACCAACTAAGTTAAGCTTACAAAGACTACTAAAACCACATTTAATCCTAGAACGTATGCACTATTATTTTTCTATTTTTATTCGAGAGTGTTTTTGTTTTCTCTTCCTACTTAATGTTATTTTTTTCTACTATTAAATCAATACTTGTATGATAACTATACTTACCCATTAATGTCTCTCTTTTACTTAATATAGTTATAAATTTCTTTCAGAAACAAGAAAATATTAGTTTAGATCTTTAGAGTTTCTTATATATCTTTTGCATTTAAAAAATTATTTTTTTAATCGAAATATGTTCCTTGTTCGTTAAAAAAAATGTTCCTTGTACTCAGCCTCTAACTTTAAATTTCGGGCTCCGCTCTGACTACACAAATCAATTCACATCTACTAATACTACTATAACCCAACAAATATCTTATATAAATGATAATTTAAAGATTTTTAGGTAGATAAAATTTGAAAAAAGAAATAATGGGTAAAAAATATTTGAATGATTATTAAAATCACTTAGTGTCCAAAGTAGAATGACTAAAATTATAATTAAACCTTGCATTAATGTGAACCCTTTCCCACATGGAATAGGAAATTCTTCTTGCTATTACAGATAGACTAGTGTGAATAGATGAGCACAACGCATGATGCTCATAAATTTCTATACGACTTAAGCAAAGTCATAAAAGAATACATATTCTAACTTATAATATTTTTTTTTTTGAAGGATCTAACTTATAAATTTATGAGCATATTAAATTTTTTATTTGATAGCTTCATCTTGAATCATGGAAGTATAATTTGCTTTGACAGAAAAAATTAGTATAACAAATTGAGCCATGATCGGTAAATAAATTTCAAATGGGTTTTCTTGTTTATTTTATTTATTTTCAAAATCAATAATGCAGCTAAACTTTTATTACAAACAAGGAAATATATTAATTAGGTCACCATCAATGACGTCCATTTTGATTTTTAGGTATGGAACTTGTAAAAGATACAAGATTGTAAGAATAATCTAAAACCAACTTGGCTCATTCATTATCTAATGTCAATTATTATGTCAAAAAAATAATTATAATCTCATTTCAATTATAGACACTCTATTGCGTTGAGTTAGTCATAGAAGAACAGGTATGCATCCTTTGGGACAGAGTATTCAGTCAAAGATTCATATCACATTAATTCAACAATTACAATTATATTTAATTTCATAATTATATTTAACAAGTATAATATTCCAAATAATCTTTAGTTTCAATTCGGTAATGTTAAAATTCTTTGAGAAAAAGTTTTGTTATTTATTTGTCCTAATTGACATGAAGATGAAATTTATAACAAAAGACTTATGTATATTATAATTTTTGAAATTTTGCAAAAATACTTAAAAGTGATCAACTTGTTCTAAAATTCAAAAACATAATGATTAAAAAGTTTGAATCTAAACATCTTTAAAAAATTTGTTTTTATCAATATTGCCAATGCAATCATCAGACCCCATTTTTCCGATGGAATTTAATATGAGTGGATGGAAAGTGGTGTTAACACAACTTTCATTTTCATCTTTTGATTAAAGTGAAATTCCTATGGGTCTTAACTTTTGCTAATAGAACACTAACTTGAAACTTATAAGTGGGAGCATCCACTCAAGTGAAAATAATTACTAGCTAAGTCACGTTGTTTATATCTTCATGTCTCTATCATTTAGGCCTAACCATTCTTGTTATTAACTAAAACATATATTATTGAGCCAATTTGGGTTGGTATATGAAAGCACTGTGTCAACCATATCATTGCTAACCTATTGAATTGTTCAACTATATATCTAGGAATGGGATATCAAATTATTAAATAAGCATGAAGGGAAAGTGTCTTAATGCACCACGATTAAAACAAAACAAAAACTCCTTGTGGGAAAATATATGATCGAAATTTCTTTGATGAATAGAATTCAAAATCACAACCAATTGAATTGTTCAACTATCAAGGAATGAGAAAACAAATAATTGAATAAGCATGTGAGAAAATTTCTTGTGAGAAAATTTATGATCACGTTCTGGATCGGTTAGAACGCCCAATTCTATAAAGCCACGTGGATTAACTCTTTGGAACATAGCACACGTCTTGAGGGAGCACCTAGTTTCGGCGTGGGTCACCGTCCTAGAACACGCTCTCACCTCTCTTGCACCATACATGTGGCCTCCAACAGCTCCGGTGCCGTATTTCACAGAAGTTGTTAGCACCGCTTTTGCCTATATAAGGGTGACTCAATGTCGCCCTCAACATACGATTCATTTACACACACATTTAGACATATTCAACCTTATTTCTCACACTGACTTGGGCGGTGGAGTGCTAACGTGTTCGCATACACATTTCGCTCCGCTATAAAGACTACACCGCCATCGTGCCGGAACACCGCATGCGACCGTTGCCTCTATCTGATCACTACCGAACATATCATATCCAAATTTCTATGATGAATATAATTCAAACTCAGTATAGGGCTTAAAACCCTCACACATCTTATGCATCAACCACTTACACTAAACTTGTAGTAATTTATGATCCGATAAATAAGAAGGATGGTCTTATAATGTGCCCGGTATAAAGGACTTTTAAGTTTACATGATTGCATTGCATAGGCAATTTCACTTGCATTAGTTACATTTTTTTCCTTCATTTTTCCAAAATATATAAATCTATGTGGCGTAGCCGCATCCGTGCCCGTAATTTAAAACCATAATCAGAAGTATACCTTTCCTCGGATATTTTACTGCATTTTGAAAGAAGATTTTAAACTAGAAAATAAAATACAATTTGGGTACAAAAAATACCTTAGGAAATGTACATTAAATCAAATTTATACAAATAAGACTTTTCCATAGAAAATCAAGAAGATTGAACTTTGAACATCCACAAGAAAAGAAAAAAGAAGAAAAAAAAACTTGCTAATTGTTATCTTACAATGGATGCAACTGTGTGAGCCCAAAACTTAAGATTATCCTTCATATCAATCTCATTGCCAAGAGTTGGTACTCTCCAATTAAGCAATGGATTAACAACTTTCTTTTGCTTTATAACACCCCAAGCCTCAGATAAATAAGGCCTACTAATCACACTTTCATCAACATTGTGTTCGGTTTTGCTCAACCCTGGTATCAAAGAAACCAATCCTGAATCTTTATCTTCCTCAGAAAACACAAATCCCAAATCCATAAACCCTTTTAGCTCCTTAAACTCAAGCTCTGATAAACTTCTAGCAGTTTTTCTTCCTTTCCTTTGCCTCGTTCTATGAGTACGGTGACTCGCCTTTTTTGTATCGGTTACTTCTTTTTCCAGTGTGAATTCTTCCACTTCTTTGCCTGAGAGAATTGGTTTCAACTTCTGTGATGTGAGGACGGAGTTTGGTGAAAGAGAATCAGAGAAAGAACCAATCTTCGTGCCTATGTTTTCGTCGCTAAAAGACCTAACTTGAAGTGTTGGAATTCTTAAGAGTTGTGTGTCTAAAAAAAGAAGTTCTTCCACTTGGGACATAGAGGTTGAATCATCTAGTAATTTTGTTGAATGTAAAGGTGTAGATGTTTTTTTGTTGTTGGTGAAAATTGATGTCTCAAACCAGTTGATATCAAACAGTTTCAAAATCAAAACATGTTCTGCTGCCATTGCTTTGTAAGAATTGAATGGCTTGGAAGAAAAGTATTAGGTAGTGGTTTTGTGATGATAATAAGAAGAAAATGGTTCAAGGAAAATGTATTTATGTTGGATAGCATTACATTGTGCACTCATGAATACATGTTTATTAATTGATGAATAATAATTAGTGGGTAACTCATGGTAGGGCTATAATGTAGTATTACTTTTTCCTTAAAATAGTATACTTTAAGAAAAAATTGTTGTTATCCATATGGTGTTTTCAAATTTCAAGAAACATTTTAAGCAAAAAACACATGAGGCGCTATAAAGAGAAAGTCAATTCATATTTCAAGATTACTTTAACTATTTTTGTCAATTATATCTTTAACATATCATGAGTTACAATCTCCCTAGGTAATTATAGGATATCTCATGACAAAATAAGAAGAATTAAGAAAAACCACAATATATTTGTTACAAATTTATTGTCGTGAATTCATACCCTTTTGTCAAAACCAACAAAAACAAAGATGTGTGGAGCAAGTATCAATGACAACTAAAGAGTCCAAATATCAACATTCATATCTAGCTAGATCTAATCTTTCAATCATGTGTAAAGCAAAACCACAATCAAAACAAAGAACAAAGATTAATGGTTTATAGGAACAAACACATCAAGGTTCAATCATCCAGTTCGGCCTAAAAATAACCTACATCTGCAGAGAGATCAACTCTCCAACTCATTATCAAAGAGATATAAAGGTTATGAAATTAGCTTCAACAAGCTCTCCAAGAGCAAACCTAATTTGTACCCTTATCTCACTCTCTTCCCATGAACAAAAGTGCTACTAAAGTGACTAAGTGATAAATTTCACCCTCAAAGATGATCCCTTAGAATCTCTGCCGAAAATCACTTACTCTTATCCAAGAGTCCCCTATTTTGGTTCTTCAAGATTTCTCTAATAAAATTGAAAACAAAATTGTTTATATAGAACTCGTGTCATGTGCCTCGTGCATTCTCCACGCGCCTCGCGCAAAACTAGGTGATGTGGGCACACATAAGGGTGTGAGCTTGGCACACATGACAGCAAAAAATATCCAGAAAACCCATAACCCACGCTGCTCGCGTATGGGTTGGAGACTGATTTTTGCTAACCTTCTCTCACATATGATGAGATTTTAAGTCACGATCAATATTATTCAAGAGATGTAATTTTTTTTAAGACAAATGTTAGTATATTACTTGTTATGTTAGGATTTTTTCTTCTCGGGAATCGGGACTTGAACCCTGAATCTTTTAACTTCTCAACTCTTTTATTCTCTTAACTCAAACCAATTGAACTACCCAACCCCTCATTCAAGAGGAAAAAAATATTTTTAGTCCACCAAAAATATGTTTCACACGCTTAATTACTTGCCTACTTGATCAAAGATTTATTTACGAGGTATCATTCCTTTGTTACTTAAAATCAGGAACTACCACCACTCAATAATTTTTGATATATAATGTTCCTTATTTTTCTCTTAAAAATGAAAGAGTATTGGCTATATATGCTTTGCAGTCAGACAAGTGAAAAACGTGGAAAACTTCTTCAATACTTATATACCAAATTACTCATACAATACACTCATCCTATTATCAGAACATATTTTTGACACAGAAATTCACTTCCTTCATTCTGATCAAAACAAACAGGGCCCACAATAGAATCCAGAAAGATGATCTTCTTCTCCATCAATATTTTAATCTTGGGTTGCATCTCCTGTGTTATCAGATTCAAGTTGTTATGTTACCTCTGATATGATTCATATCATGGAAGAACATGTTGTATCCTGGAAGGATATACGCTTATGAGACAGATAAATCCTCAAGGACAATAACTTTGTCACGCCTCATGTTATATAATTGTTTATTATTTTGCAGGTTACATATGAGTTCTTGGTGAAAGATATTGACAGAGTTATGTCAGTATCCTAGCTATCTAAAAATGTTAAGGGCAGATAAGTTTATCCATGTTTATATGTATATATTAAAAAAAATTTGGGAATATTTTTACGCTTAATTATTCTACATATAGTTGATTAAAGAAAAGAATAAGAAATAATTAGGGCATATTGATAAGGAAAAAAATACATCAAATGAATAATTAATGTAGTTGAACATTCAAGTGAGACATACAATACCGTTAAACTCTTGTGAAGAATTTCTCACCTATTTAGATCTCATAAAACTCAAGGAATTAGTTTATGTTGTTGCATACAAAGGAGGATATTTCATCTACAGACATGAGTATATCACCTTAATGAATAATTTGCAAGTACCTGTACTTTAAACTCAAGAAGATTTTCATGGTACATAGTGCGCCTAAAACCCAAAACATCGAAGATTTGTGTTTCAATAGTGAGTCAGTCTATTATTTTTATTGTTATTATTTTCCTCAAAAATTACATCAATATTTTAAGATTTCTGCTCTTCCCCCAGCACAAGTCACTCACGCCCAGTTGAAATTACCAATTTACCCCTGCACTACTTAAGTAACGCAGCGTGATTTAACTCACGCAAGTGTTAATTTCCAGCGTGAGTTAACTCACACAAGTGTTAATTCTAGCGTGAGTTAAGTTGCGCAGCGCATGTTAAGATGCGTTGATTTTAACATTTGCGTTACTTAACTAACACAGGGGTATTTTCGCCATTTCAGTTGGGTGCGAGCGTTTTGTGCTGGGGGAAGAGCAGAAATCATATTTTAATAGTGAGTCAGTCTAAAGTCTAATTGACTAATCTAACCCGACATAATTTGTTATTTGTGCCAAATAACTTTGATTGTTTTCGGACATATGTTTTTAGAAAATTGCTTTTTAAGCACCTTCAATTGCTTACATACACCTTAAAATGCCAAAAATATCTCCATCGGTCCCAATTTTCGTTTACTTGTGATTGAGAGATAACTCCTAATAACTACTTTTTTTATCAGTTCCCAGTTTGACCGATTTAACAAAATATCCATATTTATGACTTTTTAAAGCGGTTAACCATGCAATCAATCTGACAGTCCTTCGTTGCTAATCTCAAGGTCCTCGTGAGCTTAACTTAGTTGGTATGGACAATACATAATATATGTAAGGTTTGGGTTCAAATCCCGGCCACCACCAAAAAAATCTCAAAATCCCCTAAAATAAATCTCGGCGCTGTAATTATGCAGCAAAGCAACCATCATCTTATATTTTTACTAATTGTCTAATCTCTTTATTAATTATTCTTTCCATAAACTAATACGCACGTGATATAAAAATATTAAGAGTTTTGTCGAAAAATATTAAAATTATTAAGAGTCAAACAAAGGTGTATTTACATAATCGCAATTATTTTCGAATCTTTTGCTTTATGGAAGACCTGCCCAACACGTGAACTTTGTGGATGCTCTCTCAATTATTGATTACTTACTAGTTTAGGTATTCCATTCAAACTTAACAACTCTTAAACGTGAACTTTGTAGATTACCATTTAAATGTTTTTATTACGAAAATGAAGTACTCTCAAGTTTAATATAAAAGCTAGAAATTTCTTTTTCTATATTAATTGAATAGCTCATATATTTGATCTATATTATATTATAAACTAATACGTTAATTATTCAATTTACTTATTATTAAGAAACTTGATTGAGAATTCTAATGAAGAAAATTGAGAGAATTGTATAATTGATTTTGTTGTTTCTTAATGAATCTATTACAATGGAGATGAACGATATTTATAGAGAAGCTTAAGACTATAGCATAGCTACTATGTTCATCCATAAAAGATCCTGGTTATCTAATTGAATTACAACTACTTCTAATTGTCTCTAACTGTCAAAACAGTTGTCAACAAGCTGTTGGGCACTAGATGATATTACTTGTTCGTCAAGTAATGTTTCTTCTTTCTTCAATTTTAACACTTATATTTGAGATCAAATAGAGTATATTATTTTTTCTTTTTGTGAAGTTAAACTAATTCATAAAAATTGGCATCGGAGCACATTGAACTTGAGACAAAGTATATTATTTTACTTTGAAGTATATTTTTTTAATCATGAACTTTGGAGTATATCATTTTACTTGAAAAATGATCTACAATACAAAGAGGCATACACGATCAAAAGTATGACTAACCTAATTCATATTGAACGACCTCACAAGGCTCTGGACAATCAATCATATTTGTTAGTTTACACCAAAACTCAATCAAAAAGGGAGTCTAAATGTCAAGCTCTCTTGAATTCAAGAAATTGAGAGTGGAAGAGTGATAGTATACGTAAAGAAAATATTGATTTATTTTCTAATGGAATATAATTTGGTTAAGGAGATGATGCCACAGTCCAAATTCAAACTCATGATCTCTCTCAAATTCAGTGTCCGTCTTTTTACCACTAGTTGTGAATTTTAAATTATAAATTTATGATTATTATCTATGTGAAAGTCGAAACAGGATAATTAAGTGGCTATTTCAGGGCTCTTTATGGTCAATTATATCATTAGTTTTTGAACAAAATCATATTAATATTTTATGGTCAACACTCAGAACTATTTAATTTAGAATTGTGACTTTCTTATTTAATTTTTCAACCACCCAGTCCAAGGAAAAAGATAAATACATTCGTGCTTAATCAAATCATTATTTTTATTTTAGAAAAAAAAATCACTATTTTAATTCTAATCTTTTTGTACAAAATCATATTAATATTTTATGGTCAACACTCAGAACTATTTAATTTAGAATTGTGACTTTCTTATTTAATTTTTCAACCACCCCGTCCAAGGAAAAAGATAAATACATTCGTGCTTAATCAAATCATTATTTTTATTTAAAAAAAATAATAATAATCACTATTTTAATCCTAATCTAAAGGTAACTAAAACCAATATTTAATGAATTCATGTCAGACCTCTACAGTACTTTCCCTCACACAAAAATAAAGTTTGGACAACACTACCTACAATAATAATTCATTATCAAAGATTTAGCTCAATTTTTTTAAGTAAAAGAAGGGGTATTTTTTTAAGTAAAAGAAGGGGTGTAGAGGGGTCTCCTACTGCAGAACCTTAATCATCATATATTAAAAGAAAGAAATACAAAGATTGAGGGGGGACAAAATCAAAACCCTCAAGAAAATTAAAAGCAGATGCATGAAAAGATAAAACCAAAAAAACGAGATATTAGATCCGCTAAAGAGCTGGCGAGACGAACGGCTAGAAGCATCCACCTTGAAACCTTTGCTCGCGTCAGGCTGCTGCTTCTTACTCTTCTTCTTTCTAGGGACCACCAATTGAAATGGTTGGCATGTGTCTCGTGTCAAATCAACAATTTCTTCTTTCTGACCCATGTTAGCTCAATAATTCCTCAGAAAATCCATAGTTTGTTGAGCTAGAGAAGGAACAAATTCTAAAACTTGCATATCATGAATAACATTTGCACTAAGGTTTGATAAGTTAGAATCTGTCACAACTACATAATTATCCATTTCCAATTCCCGCTCAAAGTCATCGAGTGTATGATCATTACCATAATCCATAGCAATCACCGCATAACAGTAAGGGTCAATGATACGCATATGAGCAACAATTCTAGAGTGAGCAGCAATTCTAATATCGGGTCATACATATAATTATGTAACCTGAACGAAATAGAAACTGAACCTGTGAAGCACCTTCATAGCCATTTGGTTAGCAAATGATACATTGAATCGCTGAAAAATTCTTACTCCAGGTCCAAGACATCCTTCTTCTTTTGAAAGATGCATCATGTCTCAACTGAACCAGCTGATCTTTCTATGCACCAGACCACCTAAATAAATAAACCTTGTATGAATTTGACAAAATTCATTTATCACATACCTTGGTTCCAAAAGAATGGGAGAAAATTGATAAACTACTTAAAACCGCGTTTATTAATACCATATTTTCTCCTATACACAAATATCGGTATATTGGATTCCATCGAAAGTTACTTATTCATTTTCCTTAAAACTATTAAATAATCCAACTACCACCATTTACGCGGCAATACGAGGGGTGGGGTGGAGCTGGGGGAGGGGGGTTAAAAGATCACCCCTTCGTAGCCTCTTGCCAACCACAAATCACTAGTTGGACTTTTGTTAGCAATAACTATCATGGTTCGAGAGAAAATACATATAGACATCCCCTTCATTCATTTCTCTGAAAATATCATCTTATGAAATATACTCTAAATATTTTCAATTTATTGAGTCATAATCTCTTTCAAAATCAACCTTCAATAATAACACTCACCCCACTTTCATTTTTCCAAATCAATTATTTCATTCACAAGTAACACTCCTTCTAAAAGTTGTCTATCATAAAAAGTTTGGTTTTCAGAAATCAACTTCTCTAGAAATACCTTCAATTTATTCGTCAACATTTATACATATGAAGGAAATAGCTAAAGGAAAGAAAGGTGAAGTTGCTCTTAAGGTGGATATTAGTAAATTTTATGAGTTGCTAGATTGGGAGCATTTGTGTGATATCATGAGTCAAATGGGTTTCTCATCTCAATGGATTAATTGGATCATGCTTTGTGTTGAGACCTATTGTGTCGGATCGTGGTCTTCGACATGATGATCCTATTTCGCCCTACCTTTTCATTATTTGTGTTGAAGGTTTATCCTCCCTTATTCATGAAGTTGAGCATCGAAATGATATTAGAGGTACAATGATTTGCACGGGTGTGCCTGTTATTTCTCACCTCCTCTTCGTAGACGATTGTTTTCTATTTTTTAGAGCCTATGAAAGAGAGGCGGTTGTTATGGAAAATATATTGGTATTTTATGAAGAAGCTTTGGGGCAAGCTATTAATTTACAGAAATCAGAATTATTTTTCAGTTGAAATACACCATATGACCTTAAGGATCTCATTGCTAATACTCTCGGCATCCGTCAAGTGTTAGGTATTGATAAATATCTTGGATTGTCGTCAATGATAAGGAGAACCAAATATGAAACTTTTAAGTTTGTTAAAGATCACATTTGGAGAAAGCATAATTCTTGGAGTAGTATATGTCTCTCACAAGCGGGTTGAGAGACTCTCAATAAATTAGTCTTGTATTATATCCCCTCATATGTTCTGAGTGTATTTATACTTCCTGGTTCACTTATTAATAAGATTGAGAAAATGACGAATTCTTTTTGGTGGAGTCATAATTCATTAAACTCTCGAGGATTGCATTAGTTATCATGGAAAATACTTTATACTCCTAAGGTTTTTGGTGGTATGGGTTTTAAAAGCCTTAAGACTTTTAACATGGCTATGGTTGGCAAGTAGACTTGGAAATTGGTTTATAATCTAGACTCTCTTATCACCCATTTTCTCAAAGCTAAATATTTTTCTCGAGCTGATTTAGGCTATAATCACAATTATGTTTGGGGAAGTATATATAGTGTGAAAGATGTGATTCGTCGAGGTTTTCAATGGAGCATAGGAACGGGAGAAAGGATTCTAGTATGGGACCAACCTTGGCTAGTTAGCTTCGTAATGCTGAATGTATCTTGCCAACAGCTACTCATCATTTGGAGTGTCCACATATCACTGTTTCAGATTTAATGGCCACAACTCAGAAGCAATGGAATATGGAGCTTATTAATGGATTCTTTGACCATAGCACATCCATAGGCATATTTAATACTCCCATTTTGCCTTCGGTCATCCATGACATGCCTACTTGGAAGCTTGAGAAAGATGGTGGTTATATGGTCAAGAGTGTGTACATGAACATCATGAATCATAATTTTTAACCTCGACAACAACATGTGCTGGGGAATCGGAATAGTATTTGGAAATTGAAGCTGCCACCATCGGTAAAGAAATTTATGTGGAGAATTTGCCGCAATTGCTTGCCTACGAGAGTTAGTTGCAAACGAAAGGTGTTTAGCACCCCGATCAATGTGCGGTTTGTGAAGAATATGTTGAAGATAGCGATCATCTTTTCTTCAAGTGCATTAAAAGTGTTCTTTGCTGGCAGGGTACCGATTTATGGGATGCTTTGCTATCCGTTATCGATCCTGAGACAAGTTTCCCAGAGAACATGTTTGTTGTTCTACAACACTTTGTGAAAGCGCGAGAACAAGCTTTTCGTGTGACTCTCTGGAGTATTTGGAAACACAGGAACAATAAGGTATGAAACAATATCAGCGAATCAACTTAAACAATTTGTCAATGTGAAAGCTTTCTTCTTAATAGTTGGTTGAAAGCTTACGTCATGCGTAATCAAACTACTAAGCAGTTGAATACTAATGGTGAGATACAATGTCATAAACTGAGTCCTGACAGGTACAAATGTAATGTAGATGTTGTAACAATCCGATTTTTAGTTAGATTTATTTTAATTGTTTTTATGTGTGTTTATATATGCTTTTGTGTGATTAATTACCTACGTGTGTATTTTGACGGGTTTGGTGTTCGAAGGGTATTTTGGTCATTTTGTGGACAAGGGTAAATTAGTAATTTTACCATATAGATTATTTTGGTGGTTTGAGTGAGAATAATTATTGTTATTAAGTTACTAGTGGATTGTGGTAATTAGTTAAGAGTCGGTGACTATTCGTTATTTTTTACCAATAAGTGAGTAGAAACATTTTGAATTGGTTAATGAGTGTGTTGAGCTCATTAAGACATTAAGGGTTAAGCCCAATAGTGAGGAGCCTATTTAAACTCTATTCTTTGAGTAAATTAGGTCACATAGAATCATTTGTTCATTTTCACAAAACATTTCAAGAGAGGTAGAGAGAGAGAGAGAGAGAGAGAGAAAGAGCTTGAAAGTGGGTTTTGAAGAGAGAAGAACTTGGAGAGTAAGAAGAGGGTAGAGACTCAAGGGATTGGAGCTAAAGTGAAGCCTTAGATTAGATTTGTGAAGATTTGAGGTAAGGGGGCTAGTTTTCATTCATAATTTTCTTGTATAATCTCTTTTCTACTTCTACCCATAAGTGCTTATTTGTAAAAATTGATTATTATGATTCTAATTGGTGAAATTCGTGCTTATGCTTTGATGTAATGTTTGGGTATGATAATTTGATGATAATTAAGTTGTTGATGATGAAATTACATGCTCAAGATGTGTACATATGTATACTTGTGTTTTCACTCAAAATTGATGAAATATAATGTTGTTGTTGATGAATTCATGATTGGTTGTTGTTATTGCTGTTATGAGATGTTGTTGTTGGTGATTGATGCCATGGGTAATCATAATCATAGAGTTTGCTATGAATTTGTGTTGTTCTTGAGAATTTTCATGAAAATTGGGTTAAATGGTGAATTTTGTTGGTATGATGTTTTGGTTCAAGTTTTATATGGATTTGAGTGTCTTTTTATGTTTATAAACGTTTCGACAAACTTTGGGATAAAATTAGGGCTTGGGGAATTCAAATTAGGGATTTTGCGGTGAAAAATGGAGTTTTTCCTGAGAGCTACCTGTCACAACTCGTCATGGCGTGTGATTTGGTCGCTGAGGCGAGTTGCTCTCTGACAGCATACCCTGTTTCGCGTTCTCCCAATTTTTTCACACGTTTCTGTTTCGAATTGGCTTTTTGTATAAACATGACAGTTTTAGATAATTGTTTTAGCTTTCCAATGGTTTTAGTTTGACTTGAAAATGAGTTTTAGATTTTGAGTTATGATGAAAATACTCCAAGTGGGTCTTGGTAAAACTTTACGAAAATTCAGAATAACCGTTTCTAAGTCAACCCAAAACTTATGGTTTCTTTACAAACTTCAAAACTTGAGTATTAAGGAGTTCAATTAAGGTGTTCAATGGTATTAACCTATGATGTGATGGATCTAACTTGGTTTTATTTTGAAAGTGAATTGGTTTTGCAAAATGATACCATGAGACGAACTTGGTGAATTTTATGATTCTATTGTATTTAGCCGGTGAAACGCACATGTATACTCTACTGCACTCATATGTGGTCTAAGTGTATACATAGTTGAGGCATTGGATCTTGTTTACTTGGTTTTGCAATATGAGAGACAAACTTTGTCGAAAATAATCTTTAAGATCAAATACTTGAAAAATCTTTTGTGGATAGTTTGATATGATTATATGAAGATAGGTGAATGATTGCTCGGTGTTGAATATGATGTTTATCATAATGTGTTGTATTTTCTCCTTACTTTGATTATGAGAAATGGTATGAGGTTGTTGAATTATATGATTTAGTTGATGTTGGTGAGCGCATATATGTTAATTGATGGTGATATTGTTGGTGAATGCATATATGTTAATTGATGGTGATATTGTCGGTGAATGCATATATGTTGGTGATTTGTTGTTGAACTTATGCATCGTGTGTCATAGGTTCATGCATCATATGTTGTCGGATATTTATATCCAGGTGAGGTGATCAAATACTTTGTATTCAAATGATGGTGATATGATGTTCTGTTGGCATCTTAAGGTGACGACCTTGTTGGTGACGGTACCGCATGTATATAGGTGTCATGTATAAGTGCATTGTACATGAATCTTAATTGTCTATGTGCTTGGTGAATTTGTGCATTGGTGAAATTGTTGAATATTGTGATTATGTGGATTTGTGTATATGTACGTTGGTGGATTTTGTTGATGGTTGTGAATAATTGAATAAGACTCTAATTGTATGTCTTACTTACTTGTGCGTATACATTTGGTGAATCTATTTGATGATAATTATTTTGGTAATAGTAATGAGGTGAGAATTGTATATGTATATGTGTGTATATATATATATATATATATATATATATATAATGTGGTGATTTCTTTGATAATGATAATTGCTTGCTTATAACTTTGAAATGATGAATTGTACTTGTTGAGTTAAATATGCTAAATGAATAATAAGGTGTGTAATCCTTCATTGATTGATGTTGATAAATGATGAGCTTATGTCGATGACTTGATTAGAGATTGAATATGTTTGCTATGCTATGTTAGTAATGTGATAGCTTGAGGTGTATGGAATGAGGGATAATAATCATGTGATGTTGGTATTCTAGGAGGGATGGGTATATATGTGTGTTATGCATGAAATCCTTGAATGCTTATGTTTGCTTATTCTTGATTATGATTGATGTGAAGCTACCCCCAGTGGTTTTGACCGCCTACCTGTTTGTATGAATGGGTAGACGGAGTGCAGGAGTAGTTTGCTTGTTTGGTGAGTGCTCGAGGATAGCGGAAGCTTCCTCTATTTATCTGTTCGATGTCTTAGATTAGGCTCTGATCTAGGATGTCAGTCGCTATCTTTGTTTTGGATTATGTTGTTGAGATTTTACCCATATGTCGAGATTTAGAGATTTTATTTGGTGATGTTTTTATGACATGTTTATTATGGAGATGTATGATATATATGTATATCCGCTGTGTAGTTGTTTGAATGTATGTTATATTTTGGTGAACTTTTGTAGACGTGACGTCTATTTCTTGAATAATTGCATTATTCGCGTGTTTTATCGCTTTAATAGAAATAGGGCGTTACATATGCCTCTTTTTCTTATGCTCTAAACAAAGTTGGTTTTGATGTGTGTATTTAAGATGATGACGGTTGTTTTTTGTTGTCAAAACAGGGTGGTTGACGCCGCTTCGTAAGATTTCGCCGTGTGTGTAGACAATTCAATTTTTTACATGCTAAAATTGAATTATTTAAATTTAGTAAATGATAATAATAATAATTATTATAATAATAATAATAATAATAATAGAGTCAGATCCGTTGACATCAAGTCTCAACAATTTTATTTTTTTTAATCTAAAGGTCCGTAGTTAATCCACCCTTCTATTTTGTGCGGATCCTTTCTGTGAGTCATACATTAGTATTTGCATTCCATCAATGAAACGCTCAGATCCTAAATCATGGGTGCTTTCTTTTCGGATCATTTCGGTACTCCTTATTTTCATCTGGAAATTTAGTTACGCCTTGCCTATTACTCTTTTCTTTCAAATTTTGTGATAACGATGCCAATTGGAGAAGAAGGTAGTAAATATAAAAGTATTTTCGATGTGTTTGCTTCAATTGAAAAGTAAATTAAAATAATCTCAATCGTTCAAAATGAATTGGATGTAGAAACTAATTTTATGGTTTTGGTAAATGGAAACCTTTAAATTGAATTGCTGCCAACCCTCATATTGACAACAAAATCAAGAATTATGTTATGATTGGATACTTTAGATCGGTGGAGAATACACACTTCTTGGGAGAATTAAAACGATTGAGCTGGAAATCAAGTGAGATAAGTGCAGCTTAGTAAACTCAGCAAACAACTATGGACCTTTAGATTAATAAAAATAAATGGTTGAGATTTGGTGTCAACAAATCTCTTGACACCGGTGCCAACGGATCCTAACTCATAATAATAATAATAATAATAAAAAATAGTTTAAGTAAATAGTAAAATTAGAAGAAAAAGGAAAGTAACACAAAAAAGTTGATATCTCATTTATGTATAAATATTATGAGAATCTTGGGATCACAATAAAATTAACAACACGTAATAGAAATTCTAAAACAAGATTACCTAACCACTACCTCTAATTTGAAAATAAATGTTACATTATGTTCAAATAGCAATCAAAGAGGGAAAAAGAAAAGAAAAATTCTATGGTGAAGTCGTGAAAATGACTTTTCTGATGAAGTTAACACTATAACATCAAAAGTGTAGTGAGTAACATCACACTGTTTGTACAGTGGCATCAAAAGTTCAGTCCACATAGTATCATCAATTCATCAAATTAACAAGATTACACTTAATCTAATTTTATCCTAACTTGTTTTAAGTGTAACACCCCACAAAGTGTAACACTTAAGACTATCACATAATATCATCAAATATGCTTGCATGTTAAAGATGTCAAGGATAAAATAGTATCTATAAGTCCAAGATGTTACAAGCATTACTAGATGAATTACTATTGATCATTAATCAGTAATCAACAATTTAAAAATAAATCAAACATTAAAATCAAAATTAACTTTTTCAAAAAAGTCAATTTTATGACTGCACCGTAGAAGTTCCCGAAAGAAAACCGTGAGAGATATGAGTTTTTCATGTTTAATCTGTCTAAGTGAAAGTATGATTTGTTTTTCAACATAGTGCCAAAAATACTTTTTGCATGCCGGGTTGCCATAAATTTTGTTACTGAATATAAATAAATGAATAGATGATAATTAAGACACAAGTTAATAATTCACATTTTCTTTTATCAAACAAATAAGTTAGTGGTTAGACATTTCCATCATAAGTGATGAATTTTGGGTTCGAACCTAGCTTCTGTATATTACATACAATGTTCTTAACAATTAAGCTAGCTCACAATACAATAATTCACATTTTTATTTAAGCTAAAATGTGCATTTTTTCAATGAATGGATGCTTTTGCATTTGGACATATTAGTACATCTTGATGAGCAAACATATATCGAAAGATTTTCTGCCTAAGGCTAGTTGATTAATAGTCTTGTGGAGGAAAACCAATGCAATTTGTTGCATAGTGTTTTTGGACAAAATGTTAACAGTGTACTTCTCTGCATATCCCATTTTACATTTGAAAATATTATTCGTAAGCACTATATACAACAATGTTTTTTTGACAATATTGGAATTTTAGATCGCGTCCTTCATAGTTTCATAACAAGCAAGGATCCTCTCCATCGATAAAAATAAATAGAAGATGTCATTTAGAGAGAGATACACACAAAAAATAGAATGTGGATCCTACCATTGAGTGAGTCCCACCAACATTAATTATTTTTTATTTTAAAATTTTATGTGTCTTTCCTAAAAAAAAATACTTTATGTGTCTTTATCTTTCTAAATGAAGAAAATTGAGAATAACATAAAAACCCTAGTATAAATTTTAAAAATTTGCATTCTACGTAATTTGGAATGATCGTACTTATGAAACTTGAATACTTCAAAATTTGGTGATCGTACCAAATATTAAATTTCTTGTATGATGTTTTTGTTGATATTCAAACATAGAAATTAGTTACAATATATTATGACTTAGAAGAAAACTTTACATTGTGTTTTGATCACATATATTTTTTTTTGTAAATTATGATAGAGATTATATTAATGAAGATATTTTTTAAAAGATATTAATGAAAAATTATAAATGCATCTTTTTTAAAAGTATTTTACATGTATACAATTTTAATAATATTTCTTTATTGTATTTAGACTTTATAGTATCCTAAATTTCAAAACTTTTATTTATTCCTTCAAAAAAAAAAAAACTTTTATTTATTTATGTAGATGCATCGCATCGCATCGCATCTGGATCTATAATATCTATATATCTTGTCTTCATAACATCACATAAACCTTTTTCCAATTTTGTGTTTTCATTTCGGTTTTGTTTTCTCAATTTAGATGCCCCACCAACATAAACAACCTACATTTGAAAATAAGACCATAATGAGCACATAATATAGAATATTTCTACTAACCCTAATCATACACATTATATTATTTTATACATAGGACCCAATAGTCATAGATCATGACGTAACAACCAATGAATGAGTAGAAGCTTATGTTTATCATGAACCTTACTATATCAAATAAAAACCTTTGATTAAAATGTTAATTAATTGATGTATTTGCTCGCACGTCCATAATAAACTAGCTACATTGCCAATCTGTCACCATGGCGGCTCATATTAAACAACAATCTCAATCCTCTCTTAATCTCTCTCAATCTCACTCTCCTCTCCTCATCACCACCACCACCACTCCGGCCACCCCTCTCTTTGTTTTCCGGCGAGCCCAATTTTCTTATCACCATTTCCTACACTAATTAAGAACTTCAAAAAGGAAAATCAAGTTTTTTTCTTCTATAAGCAATCATGTACAAACGCAGATTCAACACAAAACCATTGTATGTTGCTGACCGAGATGAGCCCGAGTCTGAGCTCAAGCTCGAGCCCATCTCGGAAGCTGGTCCTGCTTCTCCCTCTTCTTGTGAAGACACAAAAGTTGAAGAACCATCACCCAAGAAAAGGTATGATGAACCTTTTTTTTTTCTTTTAAGTTTTCTCTATTTTTATGGATTTTGTTCAAATATAACTGTAAAATGGTTTTTAGTATAACCGTTTGTAATAATAATTTTTTCTTTTCCAATTCAAACAAAATGAAATTTTATTTTTTATTTGGTTTGTGAATTGGGAAGTTAAAGTAGTTAACCGTTGAAGAGTTTTATGATACACATAGGAGGGAGATGAAGAAGAGGGTGGTAACTATACCAATTGCTGACGTGGAAGGATCTAAGAGTAGAGGGGAGACATATCCACCGTCGGATTCATGGGCTTGGAGAAAGTACGGTCAAAAGCCCATCAAAGGCTCCCCTTATCCAAGGTACTATAATTTCTAATTTCTACCTCTAGACTAGTTCATAAACTTCATCTAATTAATTAATTAATTTTCATAATGATATATAGCTAGATGAAAAGTTATGTTAGCTTAAGTTTAAGGTATCTAGCTAGATGAAAATTTAATAGGAGTGAAAAATGCTAAACATGGTTTTGGAATATATGAACTAAATTTAGAAGTGCATGGAGGAATTGTGTGAAGGATAGTGGTTGTTGCCACAACTAAGCGTAGGGTAATAAGTTGATGGCGGCTGTGCTAAAATGCGCATTATGGATTATGGATTGTGGGCATTGTTGTTGTGGTGGTAGTTAGGAACTTTGCTTATTGTGATAGCTCACGCGGACTCTAACCGCGTTGGTTCACGCATTGACAGTACTAATAATTAAGAGAATATAAAAATCTAAGATTTTTTTATTATTATTATTATTGTTTTCAAAGAAATTCTGCTATTATGGTGAGCGATAGAGTGTTCGGGTCTCAAATGGTAGGAATATTGCTTAATTTATATAGGGTTTAAGGTTCGAACTCTCAACACTCCACTTCTCACATTTAAATGTGTGAGCTCTGACCATTAGATTATTAGACCAAAAAAAATATTCACGGTTGAAACTCTAGTTTATATTATACAATATTTTTACTAACTGAGTTAACTTTATGGATATTCTTGATGTATAGTTTTGTTCATGAAAGAAAACAACAATTGTGTGTCCTCATGAATATACTTCAATTGATAAAGACATTTTGATATGTAAGGATAAGAGTTTAAATTTTAGATTTTACATGTATTTACTTTATAAGGTGAATTTTTAGATTATGGATTATTTGACCAAACAAAAACAATTTTGTTTTGTTCTTAGTTTATCTTATCTTACATGCACATTTCAACAATTTGTATAATGAAGTTACAACTTCAATCGAATTTATAATTATATTCTACGGTCTTACAAACTAACGTCTTAAGAGAACATGTTGAAAATTTTAAATGTAGCAATTTTGTATTGAAAAAAAAACACAAAATTTTGACTTCAAAGAAATTGAATACAATAGTTTTAAAATAATGTTTTTATCATGAGTTTTTTTTAAAGAAATTATTATAAGTTCTTTAACGTGTGATTTTAGAATACGTGTTCATATATATCTATGTTTTATGGATTGTACATATGATGTGGCCCGAGCAAGGGCCTATGAGATGTGCATGTATGTCTTTTGTGCAACATTTGTTTTTACCAATGCAGCTACTGCATGTAAGTATTTATTTTTTATTTTTGAGGGACTACCCTACATGTAAGTACTTGTATTTTGTTCAAAATAAAAAACATATATGTACTTGTGCTAACTTGCATAATTAATCAATCAAGTTATGACAACTTTGTTTTGGATAAGCAAGTTATGACAAGTTTGCACCTAAACATAAATAGGAATAAAGATGTCTAAAAAAATTAAGATATATTTTGGCCTTTAAAATTTATTCGTGGCTCAATTTAATTTGTGATAAAAATTAATCTTTGATATTTTTGTTAAATACTAAATTAGATTGTGAGAAAATTGTAAATAATCAAATTGGATCTTTAATGATAAAATTAGTTTATCTCCGACGAATTTCTCAAATTTCCTAATCTTTAATTTTTAAGCTTCAATTTTATTCTAAAACTTTGGTCTTTTAGAAAATCAAATTTTTTAGTCATGCCAACTGTGGCAAATGCATAGAAAAATTATTTATCTTTTATTGTTGACGGATTGTGTTACTTAAAAACAAAGTTTGAGACATCAAATTATTTATCTCTCATCTACTCTTTTTTTTTTAATCTTATATACAACAAAGTTTGATATACATAAAACAAATAAAGGACACCATATTTTGCATCCACTTTTGATGTTAAAAAAATAATTACCCATGGTTTCTTTTAACCACAGGCAGCAGAATGTGCTAAAAATTAGTCTCTTTCAATAAATTGTTTCTTATATTAAAAAATAATATGTGAAGCATTGGTACGAAATGTTAATACTGCTTGGATTTATTTTTTTGTTTTAGTACATATTTCTTGGAATTTTATAATAACGTTAACTTTTAAAAATTTATAATGTAAATCTCCAATCATATGTTATTGTGGTTTTACCTTGTTATATCCTTCATAAAATTGAGATTTTTTTTTGTGGTCGGGGTTCGAACGTCAAACCTTACATATATTATGCATTGTTCATACCAGCTGAGTTAAGTTCACAACGACAAATTGAGATGCTTAGATAATGATATCAAGAATTCGATATTTTTGTGTGACATAAAAGCCAATGATATTCTTGACAAAAAAAAAACTGATGATATTAACATTTGTTTTGTCTTTAAATATTATTTTTTTGTCTTAAAAAGTTAAGATAAAACAAAGCTAAAAACAAAAACATAAATATCAAGTATATGGTGATGTACGCGCTTAAGATGTGGCATGATCCACAGATGTGTCACTTTCCCTTCTTGTTTTGGATTATCATCCCAATCAACATCACTAACATTTTTTAAACAATTTCAATTTAAATTTTCTCCTCATAATGTACAATTTTAAATTAATTAATCATTTAATTAACGAATTTGAATCTGATAATGCAGGGGATACTACCGATGTAGTAGTTCAAAAGGTTGTCCCGCAAGAAAACAAGTCGAAAGAAGCCGTGTGGACCCCACAAACCTCCTCGTAACCTACGCCCATGAACACAACCACTCCCTCCCTCTCCCAAAATCTCATCATTCATCCACCACCACCGCCACCACCACCATCACGGCTGCCGTCGACACTCCTTCTCCCGGCGAGTCTCCGGCCACCACTCCCCAGCTGGAAGAACAGCCCGTTTTCATCACTCATCCTGACTTTGACCTCACCGGTGACCACCACGCTGTGTTTGGATGGTTTGATGATATTGTATCCACCGGAGTACTCGTAAGTCCGATATGTGGTGGAGTAGAGGATGTGACGTTGACGATGCGAGAGGAGGATGAGTCGTTGTTTGCCGATCTCGGAGAGTTGCCGGAGTGTTCAACGGTTTTCCGACAGCGAAATATTACAAGTGTGTTTCAGTATAGTGGCATTACAGGATAACATAAATATCATGCGAAAATATCAGCATTATCAGTGAGCTAGGTCAATTCGACTTTTTCCTTTGTGTCTAGCTTTGCATTGTGATTATAATATTCACGGCCTGAAAATCGTGCGGTATTAAAAAAGGTTGAATTTAATTATTAGAAAGATAGAATTGAATAAGTTTATGTTACAGATCATGGTTTAATTTTTTAATAATAATCTTGCTTTGTACATTTGAATAAATAATTAATTATTAGCAGGCTACAGTTCTGTATGATGATCAATCCAATAGTTTTCTTGTTTTTTACATTAATACATTTGAATCCTCACATGCATCGCATTAACTGAAAGTCTACTATTATTGTTTTGAGATTCTTTTTCTCCAGCAACAAACAAGGATCTAATAATAGAATTTCAATTTAATATTAGTAGTAAGTTGGATTATAATAGGGATTGTGCAATTTCATTCAAAATCAAGTGGATAATACCATATGGTAGATGATAAAGCAAAAACTGTAAAGTCAGCGAGCATAACTCAGTTTATAGAAACATGCATTATTATATGCAGGGTCGGGTTCAAACCCCAGCACCCCACTTATTCACTTTAAAAAAGATGAATTATAGTCATCATACTACTTGAAAAGAAAAGAAAAAAACAAAAAGAATAACAAATGCACGGTAGCACAGATAAATAACCAAGAAGAATGTAAGTTTTAGTGAAACAAAGAGATAGCTTTTCATAGTTTATAGTAGTTCACAATTAATTTTACTAAACACTCTAAATTCAATTTATTAACTTATTCTTATACGCTATTATTAGATACTATATCCCCTATCTGTTAATTTATCCATCATCCGATACTTTTCAGCAAACAAAGCAAAACGAATACATTTGGTTTATTTTTTAAATAAGCTCTTACAAATGTATTCTTTTTTTTTTTTACCTTCAAAAAATAAATGTATTTTTTTTTTTTAAAAAAAATAAATATTTTTATTTTTTAAATAAAAAAAAAAAAAAAAATTTTATAAAAAATTATTTAAATTTATATT
>Ga0228710_1003635_pt1 | contig 24466 bp, 18 predicted proteins | sample MedpolnodulmetaG_FD_177995 | JGI IMG/M metagenome (GOLD analysis project Ga0228710, IMG submission 177995) | Root nodule microbial communities from Medicago polymorpha collected in Santa Monica, California, United States - pink nodules | ecosystem: Host-associated > Plants > Roots > Nodule...
GGGGGGAAACCGGCAATTACTGAATTATATCAAGATTAAGAATGACTGAATGAGGCATTGGAACTCTTTTCAGAATATGTCACATGCGGGTCATTACCATTGGAGAGAAACATATGCCCACAATTTATTACCCAGGGAAATTAGGGAGCTAAGGCATATCATTCACACTCAATTTCTGAGTGAAAAAACTTTAAAGAGAATAACTAAAGAAGGATGTATTTTGTTACCAGCGTATATTATATAATTTGACAACAACCTAGCAAGTTGCATAACCATTTCAAGCAATAAATTAAAAAGTCATAACATCTCTAATCCAGTCTTCCAAACCTATGAGTGTATTCATATATGATTACTTGGATCGACATTTTTAAGTCCAATGACCAATTTAAATTTAAATAATCTAAAAACATTTAGGATGATTCAAAAAGGTTAATGCAGATCACAGCCAAATAACCAGAACACTACTTTGTAAATTAGAAATACCCTCTTCCAAATGCATTTCAAATCTTTAAGTCTACAAACAATTTGCCAAAATCCCTTCTCAACTGGTATTCATGACTAAGACTGCATTTGCCATTCTTCAGACTTAATTTAACAGGGCATTCATAATTAAGGTTGCATTCTGTCATATATTGTTTTTAAATTCATTGTTACTTCATCCTTGCTTCTTTGACTCGAGCAACTCATGCAAATTGAGTTCTTCTTTAACTAAAAAATTTAGACATATGCAGTCTCTAACTGAGTTTTTTAAGAGCTTGATGTTTCTTTTATGATTGATTTCAGTCAAACTTGGATGGCTATTGAGCTGCATTAGACCGAGCTATATTTTGGGTGAAGACAAAAAAGAAATAAGAAGACATTTTCTAGAACCACACAGGATGTTACTTTTTCACTTACATAAGCAGTTTCTACTGCATACCGTTACATTTGAATCACAATAAAAATTATGATAAATCTAATATATTGTTCTCTATTTCAAAATAGTGAGTGATTTTGCTATGTGCTACTTTTGCAAAAGCACCAAAATCCCTTCTCAATAGAAGCATGATATTCATAACTATGGTTGCATTGGCATTCTCTAGACTTGGGGACTGTTTGGATTGGCTTATTTGAGCTTATCTACCAGCATAAGTTTTGTGAGGCTGTTTGAAAAGACTGGTGAAAACAGCTTATGACATTGTTCAATAGCTGTTTTCAGCTTATTTTCAGAAGTTCTCTAAGTTAACTTATGAAAACAGCTTACAGCTTATAGGAAAATAATTTAACTTTGTAATCCAAAAAAAATAAAAAAAATAAACTTTTGGTATAGAAATAGCTTATACATAGGCACTTACCATTACAAGTGCTTGTACTATAAGATGCAAATAAGTTGCTATCCAAACAGGGCAACACGGTTAAGTATCTACCGTTAGCACAATATTTCGAAAGAGAAATAGTCAAACAATTAGGCATAACATATAGGCACGAAGCTGACATAAAATTCATGCATTGCAAATTTCTAAGAAGCAAAAGAACACAACAACCACACAAGCAAACAGCATAAGCAATTAAACAAACTAAATGTATGCCACATACCACTTGCAACAAAAGCGAAAACTGCTTCTTCCTCAGCTCCAACAGTCTCGAACCAGCAGTATTCTCAGCATCCAAAGCCGCAATCTCCTTCTCCAACTCACTCAAAACCTTCTGCGTCTCAGATCTCGGCGGTTGCACAGCAATCAACTTCCTAATAGCCTCACACTCTTCCTTATGCCTTCTCTCAACCTTACTCTCCTCCAACTGCTTCTTCAAATCCTCAATATCAACCTGCGCCTGCGCAATCTGTCGATTCATTTCATCTTTCAACTCATTGAAATTATCCTTCTCCCTGACATTAGCTTCAACAATTGCTTTACTCTTCAAAAGGGGTATCTCAAAAGTAGTCAATTCTTGCAAAAATGCTCTTGCAAGCTTTTCACAGTCATTGTAATTGTCTTCATCTTTGTCTACCTCAGAAACGAAAGAAGTGAACTTCTTTTGAAGCTTTTTCAACGGCGGTTCACCTCGAGTTGTTGTTGTTCGAGTTAGAAGCCGGTGTTTGATGATTACATCGTCGATTGAAGGACCGAATGCGTAGTTTGCTGCTACTGGTTCACCACGAGCTGAAACCTTCCTCACTCTTCCCTGCATCTCGATTTCTTGATCATTCACATAGAAAATATATTGTCTAGTTAGAATAGGATTGTCGAATTGAAGTAAAATTAGGGCTAGGAACCCTAATTTCAAAACTGAGCTATATGAATTGTTCAATTAACATTGTTTATAGAATTAGGGTATGAAATTAAATGTAAATATGTGCATTGGGATAATAGAAACTAGTAGAATATGAAGTATAGAGAGTAAAGGAAATTGGAACGAACCTTTTTCAGGGATGCGTGTGCGGTGGTGGACACCGTGTCTGTGTCTGAATTCCGGTGAGAGCGGTTCAGTTTTGGTTATGGTTCAAGTGAAAGTGATCTATGAGAAAATGAATGGGCTGGTGACCCAAATATTTTAATTTTGACTCAAATACACTTCCCGTCATTATTATAAATAAAAATTTATATTTTAAATTTATTTAATAAATAATATATATGATCTTTAATATAAATTACATACATTTATTCAAAAATATAGACTACATACATAGTTTATTAAATAAATCTAAAATATTAAATTTTACTTATAATAGAGATCAAGGATGTATATCATTATGCAATGTTGTGATGACTCACTGTAGAAATATTGAACAATCTAGGTGCTAATCACCATTTAAATTTTGGATGAAATCAATATTAAGAAATCTTCCTAATATCACCATCCACACACATCTTTCTTAATCACCCTTTCAATTTGGTCATTAGTTTTAAAAGTTTTAAGTTGATTTAAAACTTATTCACATTGAAATAAGTTAGTCTCTTTCTCCACACGATTGAGTTTAACAAAAAAATTGAAAAATATTTTAAAACTAACTAATCGTACCTGATCAGAAGGTGACTGACAGTGCTATTTATTGCAGTGGTTGAAGGTGGTGGAATGTGTCAGTTTGAATACTGGAACGACGAGGGAGTGTGCACCTGCAAACACTCTGACACTCAAGTCAATAGAGGTCAGAATAGGGGTTAAAGAGAAGAGAGATTCCACCTTGAGGACTGCGAGGAGTCCCCTTTATATAGAGGTGGGTGTTTGCAGAACCGTTGTAAGGCACACATGTGCCTGACGGTTACGAATTCTTGGGAAGTGTAACCGCTCGGGAGAGATTTGCAGGAACGTGGGAGAGAGACGTTACAGTTCGTTTGAACTGGTCTGAGCACCCCTCTCGTGGGGAAGGGTTGTGTTGCGAGTAGGGATGGGAATAGGCCAGGTCAAGCCCGGCTTTGATAGGCCTATTTTCTCGGTCTGACCTGGCCTATTTAAAAGCCTGGCCTGGCCTGGAAGCCTGTTTACAGGCCTACTTCACTTTAAAGTCATTAAATGTTCATTTTGTTTACTTTTAAATAGGCAAAATTGGCCTTAAAGCCTATTTCATCGTAAGACATATCTATTGTTATAAGGCCTTAAAAGCTTATTTCACTATAAGGCTTCAAAGCATATTTAAAAAGTTCATTATTTGAGTTTTTTCTTGATTTTTATTATAATATAAATTATAATAAAAAATAATTTTAATAATATGCATAAATAGGCCGACCTATCAGACTTCGTAGGCTTTTTTTGAAAGCCTAAGCCTGACCTATTTACTTAAATAGGTTTTTTCAAAAACCTAAGCCTAGCCTTTTTCATAAACAGGCCAGGCCAGGCCGTAGGCCCCTGTAGGTCGGCATGGCCTATTCCCAACCCTAGTTGCGAGTAATAATGTCAAATGTAGTATTTGGGTTGGAATTGTATTAGACCTAGGCAATTAGGCCTTTAGTGTTTTGACTGATCCAGAATACTAACTTTGTAAGCAAGATAAATTTCAATACACATATCCTCGAGTAAACATCCAAGTGACTGAATGGATTAACTTGTTTTAAAGCGAGTGATGTTTTAAACCAACTTATAATTTTTAAAACATAAATAATAAACTTGAAACCCAAAATGGACATAAGAACGAACAAGTTTTAATATTTTTTACCGAATTTTTTGTTGCATAGTTACCTAGACTCTGTTTGACAATGTCAATAAGTTAGCTTATAGCGGATAGATTATAAGCTCGTATGAGAAGAAAAAAAATCATTTGATAACGCTCTTTTTACAATGAGTTTGTTATTTTCCAGACGCTATTTCAAGTACTGTTTGAGTTCATAACCTATAACTTATCATCTTTTTCCTCATTTTTACCCTAATCACTTTAACTAAAATTCATTTTTATCTTTTGTAATAAATAGCTATGTTTAAGAAAAACATGTTCGTTTTAATATTTTGTTATGAAGCATGTTACGTTTAATTAATATGCTCACGTTTTTTTTTTTTTTACAAAATATATGCTCACGTGTAACAACAAATGTTACATCTTTATTATTAAAGCTCAACCCCTCAAGCATCCCCAACCCTAATTTTAATCTAAATTTTTTCCTCCCTTTCCAAAGCAATAAATTCCCACATTTGACCTTCCCATCTCTTTATCACGCAATAAATGCTTCTAGACCTCCATAATTAGGTTTGACCTTCTCATTTCAAGGAGATTACCCTAATTTTTTTCCCTCCATTTGTCACGCATTTAATGCTTACATTTGACTTTCTCATACCATAGTCACACATTAAATTAAATCCTTTATTATATCTAATCCTAGCAAACATGCAAACCCTAATTCCTTAACCCTAAACCTAAAAAATTGGCTCCAAAATTTGAAATTTGAATTCTACATTTTCATTATGAGTTAAACCATGATAATTACTGTGCACAGTGCTCAATACATGACTTAAGAAACATGTGCCTCTTTCTTTTCCCTTCTAAAGTGTATTTTGTAAGGCTCTCTCTCTGTATTCAACACCTCTTTCTCTCTTCCTCAAGCTTACTCTCTGTCCACCACCGCCTAAAATATCTAACCCCTTACCGATGACACAAAACATTGCATTTTTCCAATACGCACATATTCACATCCATCTCCATTCCCATTTCCTTTCCTTCTGTGTGCTTTTCAAGATGCCGACAAACTTCTTCTACCCCTCTTTCATCCTTTGGAACCATGACTATGACCTAACCCCTCTACCTCTCCTTTTTTTTCTCTCACACCTATCCGCCACCACCATCGATTTCCGCCGCCACAACCCCAACGGAGCTCTGTAGTATCACAACCACCAGTCGTTGCAACACCAGCTCTTCCATTCTCTCTTAATTTCCGGCCACCACATCAAATCTTGATCACAATATCATCTTCATCTCGATTTGTTGGTTTCCATCCATGAAAACACATTTATTTTGTTGACCTATTTCCATGTCTCCAGGTACTCAATCTATCTCACTCAATTGTATGTTAATTTGTTAATTCCAAAATAAAAAAAATCTGGGTTTATTTCTATATCATTAAAATTAACGTTAAATTACTTAAATTTTTATTTTTTTGGCTTTATTTGGTAAACAATGGTGTGGCTGAGAATGACAAGTGGTAGAAATAGTGGTGGGGTTTTGTTTAATCAAAAGAAATTGATAAAGGATGTTGAAGTTATGTACTGGTTTTTTATAATTGGCTTTGGCAAGGTTGGCAATCTAGGATACCTTTATCCTTATCTTACTTACTATAAATCTAAAGGTAGTGTGACCTAATCTTTGATTTTGCAGTTTATGAATTTTCAATTTGGGGGTTGAAATAAGAGTATGGGCATATGTTTAATTTGATTTTTGGTTATTTGTAATCGAATGATTTTATTCATTGATGTTCATTTTGTTTACCTACATGCATGAAGAATTCAGGAGGCAAGCAGTTCCTGTAATTTTTTGCACTGATTTTTTCTGCTGCCACATGTGATGAATTCTTCTTGATGCAACAACCGAATGAGAATTCATCACATGTGGCAGCAGAAAAAATCAGTGCAAAAAATTAGGGGTTTTTATATCAGGGATTTCCTAAATCAAAGTAATTTTTCTTTTTTCTGGTAATTTTTTCAGTGGCAATGTAACTTTAGCAATTGAAATGCTAACGGTGGTGCAGCCGATATGCATATTATGGATGTATGAGGTCCAGTAATTGAATATGTCAGGTCTCAATTTTCATCCTTTTTGATTGAAGGTACTTTACCTTTTCCTTATAGACTCTATTCATCACAAGCCAAGTCTTTGTTTTCTTAATTGTTTTTCCTTTGAACTTCTTAATTTGCATTATCTTATGGAATAAATAACTCAATTTTTTTACTTGGTTTTGAAAAAGTTCTTCGTAGGATTCCTATTCGCCAACACTGTTGTTCATATAAATAATTGATTTTTCTTTCACATGATAAGTTGAATAATCTAGGAATTGGGTGGTGGTTGCAATTGTGAAACTCAACATTGTTGTTTTGGTGCTATCATCAATAGAGGGTGAACGTTAGTTTGTTCAATTTTTGCTTTGTATTTTACTTTGTTTTTGTCACTTATGGTGTTGTATCTAACTGTGTGAACATGTAAATAGGGTCCTCTTAATAGTTATAGATTGCAATTGAATGGTGTTGCTAAGATTTAGCAGGATTTCGGAACAATTGTACATTGATCGTTATGAGGTTTTGCAAATTTGGAAAAGTCTAAAATGATAAAATATGAGAGAAAAGAGTAGATTGTTATTTATTTCGAGAAGAGGTAGCAGATATGGTCTTTTTATGTAACAAATATAGGGGTGGGGGGTTGGAATTGTTATAATATAATTCTTGCATTTAAATGTGAGATCCTTTACAATACATACATTGACTTATACAATGAATATGAAAGGAAATTTTTGGGATTTGATTGTTATATTACCTTGCTGATTGTGTCCATTAGTCTTACTCTTTCTTTATTTTGCTACCAATTTTTTTATTTATTTTCAAGGGTTCAATTCTCCATTCTATCTAATATGTATATATTGAACATATGATGGCATGATTCTACAGGGTAGTATATTTTATCTGTACAAGATGAAAACATAAAACTAGAATGATTTTGTTGAAGGTAAAAAATCTGCTACATATTATAAGGCTGAAGGCTACACATTCCAAATTGGCAGGGGTTAAGCCAAACTGTACTACCTATATATATGATTAAACCCTTAATTCCATTTGGTCTTGCCATGTAATCTTCCTTTTCCCCATCCTACTTGATCCTTCTCCAATGTTTCTGCAAGCTGAAAGCTCGGTATCATTGTGCAGCTCTTCATTCACAACTCTCTGCATTCTTCTTTTGTTCTTCAATCCACATGGACTGATTATCTCCCTCCAATTCCTCCGCTTCTCTCGAATTCTGCTACCAGATACAATTATTCTTTGCAAAAGATGTCAGTCCATCACTTTTAGTGTTGGAAGAATATGTCAATGAATTATATTCTCCATGCCTTTCATGTTGTCACTTTTGTGCAAAAGCTGTCAGATGTGGAAAACTAGGGCTAGGATTGGTTTTACATAGCTTTTTTTGAGCTAATTATTCTATTTCAGCTACGTAAGTTTCTTCTAAATTTTTCTTTGTTATAAAGGGTATTATATTATGAAAAAATATTTATTTTTTATTTAGTTATCTGAATATTATCTTGACTCCCCAAGTTTTTCTTTCATAATCAGTTGATTGTTCTATATTTTGGTTCATCCAATTGTAGGTTGCAGTGTCATGACAGACAAATGCTTTATCACGATGATTATGAAGAAAACGAAAGTTCTATGATGTTGTTGAGGAGTACTTATTTGTTAATGGAATATGTTTTCATAGTGATTCAAATATTGATTTTCCTTAGCATTACATATCTTAACCACATTTCAAATTTGTGCAAAGTGCTACATAATTTTTACCATTTCAGTCAAAGGATTAATTGCTGAAGGTAGGAGCTTATTTTAGACCTTTTAGTATGATGTATGTGATTTCAATTTATTTATGTATTATGATCCAACATGGATCATCCAAGTATGATGTAAAAGAAGTTACTCATGTATCAAATCATAGAACTATATTTGTATGAAGTTTTTTTTTTTTTTTTAAACAAGCAAAAATTGTATTAGTTACTACTCATAGTATAAGGAATGCTACAAGTGAAACTCCTATATGTTCATAATCTCAGTCACTACTCATAGCATCAGAAATGCTACAAATCGAAATGTAGTACCTAAATGAACTCATATAATCATTATCTTAATACATTAGAGCTTAATTAAAGATAAGCTTTCTGTTACGTATCAGTTATGTGATTTTCATAACAAGTAGTATATTACAAGTTTAAAGCCCCGGTAGGGTGCAACATGTTGCCAGAGGTTTCATCTATGATACTTCATTTATTATAAAAAAACACATCAAAGAATTTTGTCCTCCCCATTTCTTTTTTTAAAATGATAGTTTTATTTCAAACTATTTCCAACGCCCTTTTTGCAAGAATTTACAAATCCTTTGTGATTGTTATTATTTTAATGATGTGTTTTTGTGTGTGCATTATTTGTGAATTGCATTCATAACTTGTTTATCTATTACATCAGTTCCTAAATATAAGACTTTTAAAAAAAATTCCTCAATTTTATTTTTGCAAGAATTTACAAATCCTTTGTGATTGTTATTATTTTAATGATGTGTTTTTGTGTGTGCATTATTTGTGAATTGCATTCATAACTTTAAATTTGTTTATCTATTACATCCGCTCCTAAATATAAGACTTTAAAAAAAAAATCCTCAATTTTATTTTTGCAAGAATTTACAAATCCTTTGTGATTGTTATTATTTTAATGATGTGTTTTGTGTGTGCATTATTTGTGAATTGCATTCATAACTTTAAATTTGTTTATCTATTACCTCCGTTCATAAATATAAGACTTTAAAAAAAAATTCCTCCATTTTATAAAAGCTCATTAGTATTTTCAACTACGTTAATTATTTTATTAGAAACATACTGCTTTTTCTTCGATCAACAATAAATACCATGTTAAAAATATAAATTAACTCTCTCTTTCTCTCTCTTAAAAAATAAAATTGAAAAACAATAGTAATTTCAAGCAAATTTAATACTACTACCAATTTTCTCAATTCCTGCAGCAATAATAAGTATATTTTGTCATACCGCACGGGTGGAAAGTCTAGTGTTTCTAAATCCCTATAATTAGGTTTGACCTTATCATGTAAAGGAGATTACCCTAATTTTTTCCTCCATTTGCCACGTGTTTAATGCTCACATTTGACCTTTCTAATACCTTTGTCACGCATTAAATGTTCCTAAACCCTTATAATTATGTTTGACCTTCCCATTTAATGGAGAATTAAATGTTCCTAAACGCATAAAAGGAGATTACCATGATTTTTCCCTACCTTTGCCACACATTTAATGTTCACATTCGACCTTCTCATCCCTTTTTCACGCATTAAAACAATTGTGACAGTTAAAACAACAATAAAACAATTTTGAATTACGATTTCCCTCCCTCCTATTTTTAAATCCTTTTAATGCAAATGAATGTGTGTTTTAATTGTCCACTGGAATATACAGACTCGATATAAATGTGTACTAATGGCATTCAAACCGTTTTTGGAAGTTACATAACTAAATAATGAATTAGTATTGGAAATAGACACGCATTAAGTATCATTATCAGTGATGAATGCATATGAGGAACAGGAAAGGAATGAGCTTAATGGACAATTGGTTTATTTCAAGTATTATATATACACACACTGAGATTTGTTTTGCCACAACAACAAAGATATCGCCCTTTACATAAGAGGTAGCCATGATGGATAGCCAATCTACCATGAATGTCACAAAATTCCCCATTCACTGCCAAAGAGGTTTTTTAGTATATTGGCATGTAATTTCATCACACATTGTGAAATACTTCCTCATATACGACGTTAGACGTTACATTGGTATCTTCACCACCTTCATTAGTGATCAATATCTTTAGTCCTTCTTTGGATGTAACTTTTGAAACAGCGACATACAACTGTCCGTGAGAAAATACAGGTGTTGGTAGATATACACCAACATGTTTAAGCGACCGCCCTTGACTTTTGTTAATTGCCATTGCAAATGATACAGTCAAAGAAAATTGTCTTCGTTAGGTTAAGTTACTGCTAACCTAATAAAGCAAATGGGAGAGAAAATATTAGGTTAAGTTGCTGCAGACCTAACAAAATTAATAAATAAGGGCAGACATAACAAAATTAATAAATAAGGATAAGTGTAGAAAATATTGTAAAAAAAGGCAAGAGGATAGGAATGAAATTGGTGCAATGCATTTTTTAAATTACTTCTAACCTAATAAAGCAAATGAGAGGGAAAATATTATGTTAAGTTGCTGCAGACCTAAAACAATTAATAAATAATAAATAAATAAGGATAAGTGTAGAAAATATTGTCAAAAAAAATATTTTAGGTTAAGTTGCTCCTAACCTAACAAAATTGATAAATAAAGATAAATATATAAGGATAAGTGTAGAAAATATTGTCAAAAACAAAAAAAGACAAGATGATAGGAATGAAATTGGTGCGATGCATTTTTCAAATGACTTCTAACCTAATAAAGCAAATGAGAGGAAAAATATTAGGTTAAGTTGTTGCTAACCCAACAAAATTAATAAATAAAGATTCCTTAAAAAAAAAAATATCAATTGATATATGGGAGCTTCTACGGTGCAGTCAGGAACCTAACTTTTTTGAAAAAGTTAATTTTGATTTTAATGTTTGATTCATTTTTAAATTGTTGATTACTGATAATGATCAATAGTAATTCATCTAGTAATGCTTGCAACATCTTGGATTTACATGTACTATTTTATCGTTGACATCTTTAACATGGAAACAGATTTGATGATATTATGTGATAGTCTTAAGTGTTACACTTTTTGGGGTATTACACTTAAAACAAAGGTAGGATAAAATTAGATTAAGTGTAGTCTTGTTAATATGATGAATTGATGATACTATGGGGACTGAAGTTTTGATGCATTGTACAAACAGTGGGGTACACTTCTAATGTTATAATGTTATTCATCAGAAAAGTCATTTTCACGACTTCACTGTAGAATTTTCCTTGATATAAATCGTATAATGAATTATAAGAATAGATTTTTATGCCATGTTACATTTATCTACTTGAATCAATTGATACCAAACATTTCAACAAATTCATCATGTGTCATCAAATAGAACACTAGTTGGCATTCTTCTGTATTATATCCATTATTATTTGGAGATCGAGGATGGAGCCCTTGTGTCCCTACCGCTCGCCGGCCTTTCTTACGTCTCTATCAGCATGCACCTTTTTCAGTGCACTTTAGCTTCAATGAATTCAATAACTTTGTCTTTGTGTGCATTTGCAGTCTTTTTCCACCGAAAAACAATTCATTATTCATTATTACTAGAAGAAGAAGCTCTATTATTAAATTCATCTACAAAGGTTCTAGCCTCTAGGAGTAGCTCACTTTGTAGAAGCTACTGAATCTATCTAGTGGATCTTCCATTCATTCTTTCATTTCTGCATCAACATGACCACGACAAGGCCAAAGATTTTTCTTTTCGGTGATTCAATCACTGAAGATTCATTCTCTCTTGGTGGATGGGCTGCTTCTCTTGCCAACCATTTCTCTCGCTCGGTATTTATTTTTCCATGTTTCTATGTCATTGTTTCATCTCTGTGTTTTTCTTGTTATGGGTTTTGTGATTTTGATGTAAAGTTTGAATCTTTTTTGTAATTGGGGTTATTGTGTTGTGTATCAGGCTGATGTGGTGCTAAGAGGGTATAGTGGTTACAATACGAGGTGGGCGTTGAAGGTTTTGGAAAGGGTTTTTCCTATGTCAAAGGGTGATGGAACAGAAACTGCCCCTGTTGCTTTGACAGTTTTCTTTGGGGCTAATGATGCTTGTCTGCCTAATAGATGTTCTGGTTTTCAACATGTTCCTCTTCATGAATACAAGGACAATCTTTGCTCCATTGTCTCCTTCTTCAAGGTAACCTATTTTCATAGCTTCGTAGCAGGCACCGACACTTCATGATTAGTGTGTCCGACAACCGTTTACATTCAATTACGTCATTTTTTTAAAATTATTACTGATGTTTGTGTCATGTCCGATGTCCGTATCAGTGCTTCATAGATTTGTATTAAGACAAAGTTTATATTTTATTTTATGTATGTATATAAGGATGCTGCTAATTGTAACACTAGTTTGAATAAAGTGATCAGGTAAAAGATGTATGTTAATGGTATGAAACTCAGAAAAAGGGTAAGTACTCACATAGATGTTAGACAAAACACTCACACATTGATAGGGATAATAATTTGAAAAGTTGATAGTGGTTGAATGGAGGAGTGCATGCAGACTAGCAGTTGATAGAAGATATGTCTGGTGTTCGACACATGTAATTATACTATTCTATTGGTTGAGATTAAAACAGATTCTACTAAATCATGCAGGCCCGTAAATTTAGCGAGAATCATATGAATTTCAATCAATAAAATAGTGTATTAAGGGCTTATTTGGATTGAATGTAACTACATATGGTAGTTTCTTGCTCTACACTGACATATGTAGTGTGACACCACCAAATACACATTAAACATGAAGTGTTGGTGCTGAGTTACTCACGTTTCTTTAGTGGCACAAAAGGTTAAAAAATTAGTTTTGACCCTTGTGGGTCTGATAAGCGTGCTTTGTTTGCATATATTGCATGTTAGTGTTACAAAAAGACTAATTATTTGTCATTTGGTGGGGTTGGTTGTTAATGATGATTTATATATATTGTCTGGGGTAGCCAAATATTGGTTCTGGCCTTGTGGGGTTTCAGGAATTGAATTGGAGAAGTAGGGCCCTTTTAGAATAGGTGATGTCAAATTAACACACGTGCAGTGGCTGTGCTATATTTTCCACTTGTGTTGTGATCAATAATACGCTCTCTAAAGGTTTTTTATATTCCATGCTTTTCTGTGGGAGTGGAGTTAGCAGTTTGCACGAGATGCTTCTGTAAAGGTCCACTTTTTATTGTCTTTCTTTTTGAGTAGGATCATAACGTTGTTTTCACAACCTAAATATTGTGTCTTTTTTGTGTCATTATTTGGTGGCCATGCAATTGTATTATCATTTGGTCTGGTCACCTATGAACCGTTAGGTAGGCATGCATGTTAGCAATGGGATTGGGGAAGACCCACATTTACTTTAGGAGTGGAAGAATGGTCCCTCTTTTTAAGGATAAAGATATCTGCTTAACATTCTTAGAAGAAAGTTTTTTTTGACATGGCTCATAGGTTGATCATTGTTAACGCTTCTATTAAGAAAGTTGTCGACCCTTTATGTATATAATTGAGATGTCTATATGTGTCTCTAAGGGCAATAAATTACATGAGGTTTCTACCAGGTAGGGTCTTGTGAAGTAGATGCATACAATCTTACCCTTACAAACAAAGATGTTTGTCAGAATTTTAACTTGTGATCTTATCACCAGGTAGCAACCTTACTGTTGCGCCAATGCTCGTCCTCAAATGTGCTATATATATAACATTACAAATTTAAAGCATTATAAATTGGAGTATTAATTCAAATTTCCTCAAAAAAATATATTAATTCAAATGAATATAAATTTAAAGTTCAGAGCTGTAATGCTTTCTTGAGAAAAAGGTTAAAGTTGATTGGGAAAAGTCATGCAAGTTCTTTCTTGTTTATTCTGTGGATGCTAGCACAGTGGCTGCTTAGTTTTGTAATCCATAGAAATAGAATGGCCTAGTGCCTCCCCTATCCTTAAATAAATAATAGTATTCTCCTCCCTAAATAATACTAATCCAAATAATAGAATGACCTAGTAAATTACCACCCTTAAAAAAGAATGACCTCGTAAATCAAATATTTTTTTTCTTTTCTTTCAATTCTAGGCCTCTTGTATAAATAATATAACTGGATATTACAAATTTCCTTTGAATTTCAGAAGCGGTGGCCAACAACTCATGTTGTCCTCATAACTCCTCCTCCCATCGATGAAGATGCACGGCTTAGGTATTGTTTTTATGACCTTTTGTTCATCATGTTGTCACTTTTTTTTAGGTTTTCTTTGTTTGTAAGATTTAGATTGTATAATGTTATAGAGGTTAATAAAACTCGGAGAATTTCTGAAAATCTATTGCAGACATCCGTACGTGGACAATCCAGAGGGTCTTCCTGAAAGGACAAATGAAGCTGCTGGTGAGTATGCTAGAGCATGCATTGCTGTGGCCAATGAATGTCATGTTCCTGTGATTGATCTCTGGACCAAAATGCAACAGTCACCTGACTGGAAGAAAGATTATTTAAGGTTTCCAAAATTTTACTTTCTATGTTTATCTTTGCATACAGCATTTTGGAATCTCAATGTTAACAGTATTCAATATTTACCATTTTAATTTTAAATACTAATAACATGATGGCTTTGTCATGTAGTTTATCCGAATTCTTGTTGAATTGTCATAACGGCATCATATACAATCTTATGAAGTTTTCATTGTTGCCTTGGTTTTCAAAATGATCAATTCTGTAGCCATATATGTGACTTGAGTTATGCCACAATGGCCAATTTTGTATGAATTTGCAAAGAAGAATGCCATTCTTGGATGGTTATGGTGTGTTTTGATTAAATATGCAAAGACAACTGAAAAATTAATTATTGTGTAATTTACAAAAAAATTGGGCAAGTTTCATTTTAATAGAACATAAGATTGCACTGTTTCAAACATAAAGCGTGGCAGAAATGATGATGTTGCGTTGGATGTGTGTGTGGTAAGACTAGACGGAGTAGAATTAGAAATGATGACATTAGAGAGTTGGGGTAGCACCTATAGTAGAAAAGATGGTAGAAACTAGACTCTGGTGGTTTGGACATATAGAAAGAAGGCTTGTGGATTATGTAGTAAGGATAGTAAATCAAATGGAGGGGAGTCAGATCACTAGAGGTAGGGGTAGACCTAGAAAAACTATACGAGAAGCTATTAGGAAGGATCTAGAGATAAATGAGTTGGAGAAAGACATGGTTTTTGATAGAACACTATGGCGTCGTTTGATTCATGTAACCGATCCCACTTAGTGGGATAAGGCTTGGTTGTTGTATGAGATTGCACAGTTTTTATGATGCTAATTAATGACGCTGTCTACATGGACTTCACTTTTTTGTTTCTTTCTTGCTGTTAGCCTATAGCAGCTATTAATCGAAGTGTGTATTATATTTTTGGTTTCGATATGAATATACAATTTTGTTTACTGAAATGCAGTGACGGTTTGCATCTCACTAATGGAGGGAATCAACTTGTGTTTGAAGAAGTAATCAGAAAACTGAGAGATGAAGGTTTGAGTCTAGAATCTATGGCAGTTGATCTCCCCCTTATAGGTGATATTGACCCTAATGACCCACTGAAGGCATTTCTGTAGTAACAGGATGATGTAGTACAAAAGGGCTATCTCGTTTGGGAAATTATAGTACTGCTGTCATTACAATTGAATGATGTATGTAAATAGAGTTCATTACCTTGGTATTGGTCTTCCTTTTGCTGTAAGGATTCCAAGTGGTATATGCTTTTTCTCTCTGAAAGTATTAGATATTTCATTTTGTTGTTTGCATTGGTTGTGAGTTGGTCTGTGTAATAGCTTTTCTTTCACTCGATGAGTGTTTGTTGTGCTTCAGTATGTATCAATGAACCAGATTGGAACAGTTTGTATAATGCTAGATACAATTCAGCCTCTCGAATTCAGTTAATAGAACCATTTATGGAGTTAAGTTTACATTTCATGTCGGAAGCTTTTCCTTTTTCAATAAATTTTCATGTTTGAGAAAGAATCATGCAAGGGCAAACAAATGAAAATTAAGAGAAGTCATTACATGTTGCACACGAGTGAGTGAAGAATTTGTGTGAAAAGCATAAGCAACACTTGGTAGTTGGTAACATGCAACGGCAAACAATGAAAGATAGAAGGTAAGAAGTAATTTATAACTTATGTCAAAAAAAAAAAAAGAGGAGAAATCATTTATAACAATGAAAGATAAGAAATAATCTAGGCTTAATTGTAGTTTTAGCCCCCTAACTTTCTCAAAGTTGCGATTTTGGCCCCCTAAGAAAAAAAACTACAAAATAGCCTCCTAAGTTTTGCACCTGTGGCAGTTTTTGCTTCCAAGGCTGATATTGACTCGGTCTACGCTGACGTGGCACCCTAAGTGAGTGCCACATGTTATTTTTTTTTTTTTTTTTGCCTTGGGGGACCAAAACTGCTACAGTTGCAAAACCTAGGGGGCTGTTTTATAGTTTTTTTTTAGGGAGCCAAAATTACAACTTTGGAAAAGTTAGGAGGCTAAAACTGCAATTAAGCCAATAATTTATACCTCAATGTAAAATAGTCCAATGGATCATTTTTAATATGGGATAGAAGGAACAGTAAAACATATATTTTTTTTAAGAAGTTGTTGGGAGGGGTAGGTGGGTGGTTTTTTAAGGTTATTTATTCAAATACAAATTTCATTTCTCAATATACATATTATAATTTTTTATCTGGAGATTGAGAATGTTGTCATTGTAGTGGAATCTTTATTTACTTTATTAATGCATCAACATACTTATATGATCTAAGACCCTCTTCCATTTCTTTCAACTGAACCCACCAAGTCCAACCATACACTTTATATGATCAAACATGACTAAGAGGCCACAAATATATCTTTTTGGTGACTCAATCACTGAGGAATCCTTTGATGTTGGAGGATGGGGTGCTTCTCTTGCCAACTATTTCTCACGCACGGTAACATCCATTCTTGCTTTGTTTTGCTTTAACAACTCATATTTTCATTTCTGTTTCATGTTCTTGTTAAGGTTCCGCATTATATGTTTGTGTTTATAAATAGTGGACAATCTTTACTTACTTTTTGAGTTGAATTAGGTGCAACCCAAATAATATGATTTATTTATTAGTCTCATTGTGTTAAGAATCTCACGTTGACATTGAGTTTATAAGTGGTGGAACTGGATTTCATGTACTCATTGGAGTCACGCATTCGGTACATCGTTGATCATTCTAAATTTTTTATTTCAAAATATAGATAAAATTTTTATTTCAAAATATAGAAATTGAATCTAAAGTGTCTGATCTTGATCAAACGGCCACCGATACTTGAATGTGAAGAGCCGGATGCCCAGATCCATAAGTGGTCGACAATTTGAGTTAATTGCAACCCACATTCTGTTTTTAGATTTTAATGTAAAGTTTGAATCTTTTTGTAATGGGTTTTGTGATTTTGATGTAAAGTTTGAATCTTTTTTGTAATTGGGGTTATTGTGTTGTGTATCAGGCTGATGTGGTGCTAAGAGGGTATAGTGGTTACAATACGAGGTGGGCGTTGAAGGTGTTAGAAAGGGTTTTCCCTGTGTCACAAGGCAGTGCCGGTGGAACCGAAACTGCTCCGATTGCTTTGACTGTTTTCTTTGGGGCTAATGATGCTTGTCTTCCCAATAGATGCTCTGCTTTTCAACATGTTCCTGTACATGAATACAAGGATAACCTTCACTCCATTGTCTCCTTCTTCAAGGTAATCCATATTCGTATCGTAGTAACAGTCGTTTTGTTGTGAAAGTGACTCAAAATTAGAGTTTTGAATATGTCAAAATCGGGGCCCGAATGGTGCTGTCCGGGGCCCAAATTTGGCTGAGGTTTTTCAGCCTGTTGGTACGTGAAAAATCGATGGTTGAATGGGTAAAATCAGGACCCAAATTTGCCAGCAGAAAATATAACAGAAACATATTTTTGGGCTGAGATTTGTTCCAATTTTACGAGGGATACTTTTACTATAAATATAGATTTTGTATCAGAGTAAACCTTGAGATAGAGGGGGCTGAAACAAAGGTTTAGAAGTCAACAAGAAAACTAGGGTTTGTATAGAGTTTGCTCTTGGTAACAAACACGAGGGTTGAGGTTGATTCACCTTGGGAAACACTATTAGGATTGAGTCTCTTGGTCACGGGAAGAGATTGAGACTTTGGGTAGAATTAGGCGGGATACTTGTTCTTGTAGCCCATTGATATCTCTTTTGTAAAGTTACTCATCATTATAGTGGAACGGAGGGTTGCTCTCTCCCCCAGACTAGGTCAATATTGGACCGAACTAGGTAAACAAATTTCGTGTGTTCTCTCTGTCTTTTCTCTCACTGTTTTCTAGTTTTGCTTGTGTTTATAACTTCCATACACTTTGATTTGGTTGCTTGATTACTACTTGCTCCACACATCAAGTATTTTATTAGTGTGATTTTCAACGAATTCACAACATGTTTATGGTAATAGTGTTGAAACCTAGAATAGGGTCTCTATACTTTATTGGCACAAAAGTTATTTTGTTTTCAATAGTTTTGAGCTTGTGTTGTGGGTTTGATAAGCATGTTGCATAAAGAGTAATTATTTGTCATTTGGTGGGGTTTCGTTGCTCAAGAAGCCAGAGCGGTAGCTTCTATTGCTTGCTTCTTGCTGAAAGTGTCATAAGGGGCCGGCAGCTTCTTATTCCTGTTGAATTCTTTTCAAGTATTTTTGGTGGGTTTAGATTTGGTTTTGTTTTTATCATTTGTACCAGAGAGAGAGATTGATTGATTGATTTTGGTCGATGTTTTTCTTGGTGGAGATACAATGGCTTTAAAGTTGGAAGAATTGGAAGGGTATGTGCAAATGGATGATGATGTGAGTGGTAAGTGATGTGGAGAATCTACATTGGTGGGGACTGGGGAGTGTTCAATAAGGGTGAAGTGGAAATGTCGGAGTTGAAGGTGAAAACTAAAGCACAATATTTCTGGCGGTATCAACTCAAATGAAGAAGAAAAAAAAAAACTCTTGCTGTCATTGTACCTCGATGGGTTGACATCATGGAAGAAGCCAGTGGTGGCGGTCAGTGGAGAGCAACAAAATATTTTTATTTTTTTTGGAATGTAGGTGGTGTACAATGGTATCAACGGAACTCCATATTCGAATGGTGTTGTATTGTCTCTCACCGTCTGAGACATGACAAGGTCGTACACGCTAGTGCAGTGTCTGGGGCTATAGGAACTCTGGTTGTCGCTGTTTGACACTTTTATGTGACTGATTAATAATACACTCTTTCCTCCATGCTTTTCTGTGACAGTTGAACTTGCATGAGATGCCTGTGCAAGGGTCCACTTTTATCGGTTTTCTTTTTGGAGAAGCCGGGATTGAGTCTAGCCTTTTTTTCCACAACCTAAACAGTGTCTTACTTTCTGTGCCATTATTTGGTGACTGTACAATTATATTATCATTTGGTTTTTCGCCTACATATGAGCTGTTAGGTAGGCACTTTTTGGTACTGACGAGGATACTATCGTTGTGAAATATTCGACAGAGTCTAAAGTATGCCCAATAGTCATGAACATATTGAGTCTGAGCAAGATATGGCCATTGTAAGTAATGTTAGTGCTGCAACCAAGTATTTATATGCTCTCTCAGATGCTACAAAATACTCGCCAAGTTTTTGAAAGGTAGGGATAAAGTCGATTTAGATAAATGATAATGACACTATCTTAGTTGATGTTACTACCGCTGAAGATGAGTTTACTGTGGTAACATCTAAATATAAGCTGAGGAAATACAAAACTTTCTCCAAAAGCACTGCAGTACTCCCAAGCTAAGGGTAATCTTAAACTTTTTTAGCATGGATTTTGGTTTTGTCCCCCCATATTTTTTTGTTCTGTTGTATCTGTTTTTGTTTTCTTTCATTTTCCCCCTATTTTTTAATAAATAAAATTTTCTTTTTGTTGCTTGTTAAAAAATGCTGTTACATTTTGGATATTTGTCTGGCTCCATGGCACTTGCTAGATTAGAATCAGCTTAATCTTATCCATATTGGAAACTGAAAACAGTGGCAGTTGCCTGCATGCATTGCATTTCCAGAGGAGTTTACTTCATATTTTTTAATAAGAAAGTGAATCAATATTTTTTATTTCAATCATAGGCCTCTTGTATAAATGTTATAACCAGTTACTGCAAATTTCCTTTGAATTTTAGAAGCGATGGCCAACAACTAAAGTCATCCTCATAACTCCTCCTCCCATTGATGAAGTTGCACGACTGAGGTATTGTTTTATTGGATTTTTCTCTTCATTTTGTCACTGATTTTATCATGTTTTCTTTGTTTGTAAGATTCAGATATATATTTCTATAAAGGTTAATCACACTTGAAGAATTTCTGAAAATCTATGACAGATATCCATTTGAGAATAACCCAGAGGGTCTTCCTGAAAGGACTAATGAAGCTGCTGGTGAATATGCTAGAGCATGCATTGCTGTGGCCACTGAATGTCATATTCCTTACATTGATCTCTGGACCAAAATGCAACAGTTCCCTGACTGGAAAAAAGTTTATTTAAGGTTTATAATTTTTTTTTTACCTTCTTTGTTTATCTTTGCTTACAACATTTTGCATTTTTGCATCATATAAAAGCTTATGTAGTTTTCATTGCTGACTTGATTGGGTTTTCAAAATGACCAATTCTGTAGCCATATATGTGACTTGAGTTATGTGAAAATGACTAATTTTGTATGAATTTGCAAAGAAGAATATCATTATTTATTGCCTATGGTATGATATGAATATATGATTTTGTTTACCGAAATGCAGTGATGGTTTGCATCTAACTAATGGAGGGAATCAACTTGTCTTTGAGGAAGTAATAAAAAAGCTGAGAGATGAAGGTTTGAGTCTAGAATCTATTCCAGTTGATCTCCCCCTTGCATCTGATATTGACCCTAATGACCCCTTCAAGGCATTTCTGTAGTAACATGATAGTGTAGCAAATGCGGTATCCCTTTCGGGGGGGAATTACTGTACTTTTGTCATTATTGAAAGTTATGTAATAAAGTACATTACCTGATATTTTGATTGTCCTTTTGTTTTAAGGATTTTCTTAAAGTGTCTTTATGGAAAACAATATATTGGCTAAGTGGTACAGTTTTTTTGTTGAAAGTATTAGATATTTCAATTTCAGTATCAATGAACCATATTGAAGTTTGAACGGTTTGTATAATGCAAGATGCATTCCAGCCTCTCAGAAATCAGTTAAATAAAACTATTTTTAGATATGAAGTTAGTTCACATTCCATATTAGAAGTTTGGTATGAGCTCTCAGCATCATCTGAAATTTATGTGATTTAACTTAAAGAAATCCATCTAGAATTTGTTGATAAAAAAAACCTGTGCTATATTTGTATATACACACTTCAATAGAAAGCAAATGATTTTAAGTACTATGAAATCAATCCATTTGAAGGAAATAAAGAGGTAGCTAGTACTGTTGATCTAGAAATAAAGCTTAAAAAGAATTGGGCGACTCTCAAATATTATTTTTACCTCATAAGATTAATTGAACTATTTAAAAACTTCAACTCTCAGATATGATTTTAATAACTCATTTTTTAGGGAAATAGACTCTGTAGCTTTTGCAAAGTTAGGGCAACTCACCTTAATTTGAATACATTCATCATGACATAACAAAAATGCACTAAATAAGTCAATGCACTAGGCACCGGTTACATGACCCGTATTAATAACAATGTCTTCATGAATTGCTCCAAGTACAATTGTTTTTTCTTGCTTTTGAGGCTACAAACTTATACCAAACAACGGAAACAATTATGTGCTTGTTGGCAAGTTACTAGAGTAAAGAAAGCCACAATATAGTTAAAAAAGGGCATGTAGTGCCTCAGTTTGCCACATGGGAAGCACTTCAGTGCCATAGTCAAAGTAATGGCATGTGCCATTACCCCAATCAGATTTTGACACATGACAATGCTTATTAAAATAATAAAAAAACAGAAAATGCAAGTTTAAATGAAAGAAAAATCACTAAGCAAAAACACAGGAAACACACTAAACAACTCCCAAACCTGAAAAATCAAAACCAAAAGCTGCTATGACATAACCAAAAACTCGAAACCCATTAAAGCATAAACATACCTCAACACTAGTTCCAAACCCACAAAAAATTACTTCCAACTATTAGATACTGTTATATCAATATACCATTGTTCTACAATTGATTCAAAACAACACCAATACCATCAATTTCAATTAAGAGTAACCATTGTTATGAAGAAATCATGAGAAAACATAATACTGACCAAAATATAAATTGAAAAAATGATTTCATTGATGGATAAAACTTAATTTCATATACACATTGAGATCCAAATTACATAACAGATTACATGACAGAGACTTAATCTAATATACATATAATCAAAATCTGACTTAATTGAATACACATAACAAGATCTAAGCCTTCTTTAGAGACTTTCCTTCCCAGTAGCAGCGGTCCAGACTTCTTGTTCAAAATCCTTCAAACATATCCTTCCCAGTAGCGGCAGAGGGCGGTGGTTGCAGGTCATGGCGGCGGCCGACGAAGAACCAGTGGTGGTGCCTTTGGGGTTGAAGAAAACCGGCAAGGGGGAAGACTGTTTGTGTTCATCGCGTCTTGTTTTCTTTCATTAAATAACATTCGAAACATTCACTTGAAAGAACCAAAAAACAAATTATGGCCAAATAACATTTTACGCATCAATTAAGTACTTTAATAATTATTTAGACATGTACTTTTTATTGAGCATTAGTTAATGAAATAAGTAAGGTTTTGAAGCAAATAAAGAAAAAAAAACTTGACTTAATTGTAATTTTGATCAAAAAAATCAAATAAAAACACCGTACCTTTCTCTCTCTTACACCTTATCCTCTGCCTTTTCTCTAACTATCAGTCACTTTTCTCTTTGCTTCCAAAGCCGCAGCTCGCGGCTCACCACCATGTAAACCTCCTTTAGGTGGTGCGATGAGTGGTGGTAGGCCCTCTGCACCACCAGCCCCTCAGATCCGCTTTTCGGTCGGCCGGTTCTCCTCCTCCCAGTTCTGGGCTTCTCCACCGTCGTTTCAGCGGGTTTCCTCCTTTCAAATCCGGTGTTTCTCCTTTGTCGTTGTCTGAAGGTGGTTGTTCTGTCTTTGGTTGGTGGCTCTTGGATTGGAGCCGAGTTGCTTCAGCTATGGTTTCGGGTGTTCGTCGGCGAGCTTCCGGTGGTCCACGTTTGCTTTTCTGGCTGCCCTCGTTTTTGTCTTTTTCTTTGTGTGTACTTCTGGTGTTTGCAGGTTCGGCTTCTCCTCCGTGCCGGAAGTTTGACGCTGCCGTTGTTCTTCTTGCTGGTGGTACATCGAGATCTTTTCTCCGTACCAACGGTTTTGTTGCTGGCTGCCTGTTTTCTTTGTGTTTTTTTTTGTCGTAGGTGTGTCGTGGCTGGTTTACGGGGTGTGTCGTGGGGCGTCGCGAGTACAAATCAGTTGAGTTCTGCTGATTTCCCGGTTGTTGTTTCTGTGCCTTCGCGTCGGTGCTCTTGGGGCTGCCTTTGTTGGTTTTTTTGGTTTTGTGTTGTGTTTATTTGTGGGTCGGCGTTGTGTTGTCGTTTTGTGTCACCGGAGTGCCGTCGGTGGACTGTTTTTGTGTCGTTTTATTTGGTTCTGGCGATCTCTTTCTTTTCTGGATGTTTCTCGAAAGGGTTTAGTGTGTAGACGCTCCGTGTTGGCGGTATCAATCATTATGTACTTTCAGATTTTTGTGGGGGTTGATCGTCGTTGTTGTGTTGTTCGTTTGTTTGGTTTTTGTTTTTTTGTTCCATGTTTCTTTTGTGGAGAGGGGCTTGTGCGGATTCCGTGCTGGTTTTTGGCTACTGTTCCTTCTTCCTTGTTGTCCAAGCTTCTGTGCGTTTTCCGAACCTCCCACTCGTCGTTGGTGTTTTGTTGGCGACGTTTCTCTAGGTCTGCAAAGGGTCGTGCAGTTGTGGTGGATCCAGTTCCCAGATGGGTGGAGGTTTTCTCTTCCGCGACGTAAGATGGTACAGTGGTTCAGAGGGTGGCGCTGAAACAGTGTAAGTGGTGATACTTGTGGTGGTTGATTATGTGGCTTGCTTTGGTTTGTTTCTGTTCGAGCTGGATCGATTTGTGCTACTATTCCATCATTTCTGGCTTTTGAACTTGGCATCTGGTTTATGGTGGGCTGAGTTTTTGAATAGATTATGGTGTCTGCTCTGGTGGTTCGTGAGTTGAGGGGTGCCTTTTTGATTTGTGTCGGGAGTCTGGTCGGCCGATAACTTTTGATTCGAGATCGGGAGCTAGTTTTTTTACGCAGGTTCTTTTAGGCTTTGTTGGTGGCTCCTCCGTCCTTCCGAAGTTGAGTGGTGGTCGCGTCTGATCGTTTGAAGCAACTTATCATTGTTAGCTGCTTTATTGATCTTTGTTGGTGGTGTCGATTTTGTTGTGTTGTTATTTTTTCGTTGGGTGTTTTGGGGGCTTTTACTTTTTTATTGGTGTAA
>Ga0228710_1003636_pt1 | contig 24464 bp, 17 predicted proteins | sample MedpolnodulmetaG_FD_177995 | JGI IMG/M metagenome (GOLD analysis project Ga0228710, IMG submission 177995) | Root nodule microbial communities from Medicago polymorpha collected in Santa Monica, California, United States - pink nodules | ecosystem: Host-associated > Plants > Roots > Nodule...
TTATTGAGACGATCTTTTGTCAATAAAGTTAGTTTTTTTAATAAATCAATAAAAAGCTAGTTCCTTACCTTTTAAAAAATAAAACCAAACGCATTGCATTTTATTAATTTCCAATATTTTTATGTTAAACAAATCATTTTAATTTTTCTTATCTGTACCTTATTATATTTATTTTTGATAAACAAATGTATCATATGTGTCCAACTATCGAGTCTAACTTCTTGAGGCGACTGAGGTCTATTTAAAAGATTAATTTTTTTTCCAGACATATGTTTTTTCTTATGGACCGATCAAAGAATTGAACTTCAAACTACTCAAATATTTATTACTTGTGTCATACGTTGATATTTTGGTATTTCTATTTTATTTTCATCGACACGTATATGTAACATAAAAGCATGCTAATCTTTCTAGTTAAAGGAAAAAAAAATGTTGGTGTGATTGTGTAACCTTGTTTTAGTTTGTTGTTGGAAATACAACTTCCAAGATTTTGAACAAATTTGAGAATTTTAATTTCAAATAAGTACAAAATAGTATATGTTTAATGTAATCATTGTTCATATCACACATGGAAATTGACTAGGTATACTTTTATGTAGAATGAAAGGACGCTACCAAGCAAATATTTATCGCTTGTGATGCTAGTAATGAGACATGTACATGTGAATATTTTTTTGGCTAATTATCAATTTGAAGGTAGACAAAAATGGCATTATTGGTTAGGTAAAATCCAATCATAGATTTTGACACCTCATTGATGAGAAAATGCCAATCAACATCCAACTCCATCATGCCAAGTACCAAAAACAACTAGAGCCCGTAGGAAATTATTTCAACGAATTATCATGTTTCTTCATGATAATGAAATGTTCAATTCAAATTAGTTGAACTGAAATCCTATAGAAATATTTGCAATTTCTTAATGATAAACAAATATTCAATTCAACTTAGTTGAAATAGGAGCCTATGATACTATTTCATGACACTTCATCATATGATATGTTCGTTTTAACCAATTTTTGTATAACAATGTGTTCATTCTCCTCCCATCGGAGCAAAGGCCAGCATCAAACATATGAATTTTTCTTAAGTAACTTTAATCTACTATGGATTTTAAAGTATGATCGATTGTGAGTCATTTTTAGAGAATACGGTATAACGCTCGTCTAGGTATAAATACAAGAGCGTCCTATAGAAACATCACGTTCCAAAATGATAATCGTCATTTATAAAGTTCATAGGTTATAATTAGTAGGAACTTGTGTTAATCCAAAAAAAAAAAAGTAGAGTGGATTCAAAGAATCATAATCATTGTTAACCATCTGAATCAATCAAACCAATCATATTTGTGCAATCAAACAAAACTTGCAAACACCTTTAAATTTACAGTTTTTAATCATAAGCTTAGTAAACAACCTAGTAGAAAACAACAATCCATGTGATGATGATACACTTACTGCTTTGTTACTTTGAACAATTCGGTACACTTGAATTTGTTATCAAGTTTTTGACACCGTTGCCAAAAATGATTGATCTTTTCAACAAGGCAGTTCATTTTACTTATTTATTTTAATTTATTTGTTGTAGTTTAGGTTATTTGTTTTATTTATAGTTTATTTGATTTATTTTTAGGTTAATGGATTTTATTTATTTTTGGTTATTATATTTTGAAAACAAACAAAAATCAACTATTTTTGTTTAGATAGTAGTTTTATTTTATAGTAATATATTTTCTTTTATTTGTTCTGTTTCTAGATCTAAAATAAAATTTTCAAAAAGATTTGTTTTTGTTAAAAGAAAAATAATTAATTATTGTCACTTTTAAATAGTACAATGCTAGCTTGGTGTTTGCTAGTGATTGTTTAAAGTAAGGAGAGTATTTCCACAAATCGGTTCCATCAAAGGGTTAATAAATGTTTACCTCCTGTAATATTAGCGATTTTCGGTTTATCCTCTGTAAAAAATATTGTTTGAATTTCAACCTTGTAATTTGAAGATTCTTTAGTTTTAGACCTTCATGGCATTTTGCACCCTATAATTTGAGAGAAGTTTAGCCCCCTGTCATATCGTTGATTTTGTACAGTCGAAATTTATGAAGGTCTAAAACCAAAGAATCTTCAAATTACAGGGTTAGAATCTAAACAATTTTTTTCAGAGGGGTAAACTGAAAATCCCTAATATTAAATGTTTAACCCCTTAAAACAATTCTTACAATGAGGTGAAAATGGTACGCAGTCAAAATCGGTCACTGGTAAGAATGTTTGTTCAATTGTTTAAGGTATCCAAAGCTTATTTGGAGAGAATGGTACGCAGTCAAAAAGACCTAAATGAGTGGTAGAGTAGCATACATATCAACCAACACGATTAGGTACAAGGATGAAAAAGGGAGCATGGACCATGATAACACCATCAGTCAAAAAGCTAAGGAGTTCAGAATAGATCTCTTTGAGGATAAGCCAGAAGGAAATTTGGTCCAACTACTAACTCAAGAATCTCCAGCATTAGCACGATTGCTTCTAAAGGGAAAGAAAGATAAAAATTAATGGTGACAAAAAGAATTCTTGAGATTGCAAGAATTCCGACGAGCTCCCCAACTACATCAAGAAACCATACTGAGATTTCAATAATAATAAAGGGCATGACAAGCAGTTAAAAAATTCATGGAATTACTCACTAACTTGGAAATCAACATCTCTTTTGCCGAAGCTCGTGAGAAGATGCATGCATATGCAAAGTTTATGAAGAAACTCATTTCTAAAAAGAGGAAGCTACCAAAGAAAAATATATATATTGCTCTAACTAAAAGATGTAATGCCATATTTCAAAGAATGTTACCTCTAAAGAAAAACGGTCCATAAAGTTTCAACTCGATTGGGAAGTTATCCATAGGAAAATCTCTATATGATCTAAGTGCAAATCATCACCTATGCTAAGAAGAATATGAAGAGTTCAACTGAAGCCATCAATCTTAAATCTAACACTTGTAAATAGGTCAATTAAACCTCCATATGATACAGTGGAGGACACGGTGGTTTAGGTAGAAAATCTTTTCTTTACAATAAACTGTGTGCCATTGGAGATTCAAAGGAAGATCAAACTGCAGCAAGAGTCTCATTAGTCTAAAAGAAGGGAGATCACAAATTCCAAAAGCTAACTGAGTGGAATTCGCACGAACATCGGCTACTCACTACTAAAAAAACAAAAATTAGTGAGGGATATGTAGTGAGGGAAAACGTGAAATCCCTCTCTAATTCCGTCACTAAATTTTGCGACCAAGGAATTTGTGAGGAATTTCATTTTTTCCGTCACTACTTTCCCTCGCTAATTTTGCTTTTTCTAGTAGTGTACTATATGCTAATTTCATGAAATTCATATCGAACAAGAGGAAGAGGAATAATGACGTGTTCTTTCTTTCATATAAGACACCCTAATAGTGATTGAGGCACCAAGCTAATGAAGTTAAACAAGCAGTGAATGGGAGCAACTCATTGGTATAACACTTATTGTTATAGAGTATCAAATAGAAGTTTTTTCTCCTCCCTTATGTTATAGAGTATGCTTTGTTTTTCTTTGGTTATTTATTCAGTCACCATGAGTAACAAAACACTCTATAAGATTAGGGTTTTAAAATAAACCTCTATTTATTTGTTGGATTCAATTAATGCAATTTCTTTATTCCATTATGGTTTAAGTCTTATTTAATTTTCATGTTATTATGTTATAATGTTTTGCAACTATAGGTTTCACAACCTTAGATATTGACATGTTCTCTAGGTTAGGGTATAAGAATGATGACCTTGCTTTAATGGAAACAAGAACATATGAATTTTGCTTAAGTATATTTAATTTAGGGTTAATTAAGTTTTTAGTCCTTATAAATATTCACAGTTTTGTTTTTAATCCCTATAAAATAAAATCACACTTTTTAGTCCTTATAAAATTTTCCATCAGCATATTTAGTCCCTATAAAAAATTTCCAGCAGCATTTTTAGTCTCTGTAAAAAATTTCCATCAACATTTTTGGTTCCTAAAATGCTTAAGGAAAATGTCACAGGGACTAAAAAGTGTGATTTTATTTTGTAGGGACTAAAAACAAAAGTGTGAATATTTATAGGGACTAAAAACTTAATTAACCCTTTAATTTATTAGGGATTTTAAAGTATGATATTTAAATTATGAGTCATCTTTTGAGAATGCTAGTATAGCCCTCACACTCACAACCGTCGTTTATAAAGTTCTTAGGTCATAATTATTAGAAACTTGTGTTAATCCTATGAAAGAAGATAAAAAGATATAAAGAAACTTGTGTTAATCCTATGAAAGAAGATAAAAGAGATTTAAAGAGTTGTAATCGTTGTTAAGCATCCGAATCAATCAAACCAATCCTATTGGCCTACTCAATCAAAACATGAAAACACCCTTAAATTTATGGTCTTTAATCATAAGTTTAGTAAACTACCTAGTATAAAAGAGCAATCCATGTGAAAAAGATACACTCACTACTTTATTACTTGAAATAATTTGGTGCATTTATCAAATTTCTCACCACTATAATTTGAAAACATAATGCATACAAGATCATTTTCTTTCTTCATAATACAATAACAAAATCAAAGATTGGTCTAAAAAAGAGGTTAGACTACACAATGTGACAAACAAATACTCAAATTTTAGTTAGGAGATATGTATCTATATTAGTGTCTCACATACTTCTAATATGATTTGTTATGGTGGAGTAAACCTACAGGGAAAAGAAATAACAAAATTTGATCAATACTATGATTTTCTAGCTTCTTTTGTAAATAACGAATTAACGACTCTATTGGAAAAAAAACTCAAAGTCTCACAACACTTAACATTGCGAAAAGAACTTAATAGAGTTTATAAAGAGTGAAATTTTACACCTTATTAATCAATTTCATAAGAATGAATTATTTACATCATTTTCGTATAGAAAGATATGGGATAAACAACTATTTTAACCCCTAAATGTGACAAGTGTTGTCATTATAATTGTTAAATGTATCAAAATTGTGTAAAAATCGGCAAGTGTCTCTTTCATGTCATTTTGGCCATTAAAATTGATTTTAAGTAGTCAATTTTAATTCTTGAATCGGATACCGAGTTTTCAAAAAAAAAAGGTAGTCAATTTAATCTTCAAATATATTTTACTTTAATCAAATCGATCCATAAAATTAATAAAAAAAAAGGGGATATGTTTGTGATTTCGACACCATATTAACCACTTATCAAAGTATGATTTCGACACCATTTTCGACACCATATTAACCACTTATCAAAGTATGATTTCGACACCATTTTCGACACCATATTAACGAATATTCAATATAACTTAATAAATTATATCGTGTCATAAAATAAAAATGATTAAAATATTGTAAAGACAGATCAAATTTCCCAAAAGTATCAAATTGAGAAACTATAAAACAAGTTTTATAAATGAACAACAAAATTTTTATGTTTTATTGAAAAAGAGGGTCAAAATTACATTTATATAAAAAATAATAACACCAGAGATCTATAAAGAAAACAAGTTCTAGGTCGAAATTACACATATCACAAACCTATATGTGTCATTTCATGTAGCTGTTAATGTCGTCGATTATACCAAAAGTTCAAAACCGTATCTTACTACAAAGAAAAAGCCAAACATAGTGTTAGGCTAGGAAGCTAGTTGCAAAACAGAGTTTGGGTAAGAAATTCAGTTACTGTTCCATGCTTTGCTTTGGATGACACTGCATTATACAGCTTGTAAAATTTACTAGTTTGACAGCTAGAAGAAATGATTGATTTTTGACAAATATGTCTTTGAAGCAAATTATTTTTGACAAATTAGTTTTTTTCTTTGAATTCAATATTTGCATGGTTGAACCAATTTGATTCTTAATCCATTTGTGTTACAAATATGTGAACATGATATTATAAATAATATTTTATAATCAACACCACAATTAGACACTAGTTAAAATCAAGGTTACAATCTTAAATAAAAAAATAAGTTAATTTTTTAAAAATGAATAAGCAAACTGTTTAGAGTTCGAATTTCACCCCTTACTTATATAATATAATGTCTCTAACAACTGAATTAAACTCAAATCATATTAGTTTCGATGTATTAATAATTATGATTTTCAATAACATAAATGGATGAAAAAATATAAAGGAACTTTAACCTGGTTTAAAACATTTCTAGAAAAAGTTTCTCACCCTATATTTTGAAAAATCACACATTTTTACATGGAAAATGTTTCGTATACGCTTATGTGGATGTATACACTTTGGGAGAGAAAGAGAGAAAATACCAACAAAAAAAAAATGAAGAAAGAGAGAAGAACGAGTATTGTAATAGATGTGATAATTTGATCATATAATATAAAGAGAAGGATAAAGATAAAACAAAGTGTTGAAAAAGTTATGTGACTTTTTTCAATCATGTTAGTCCGATTAATTTGATCAGACAACTAGAGTTGGATGAAGGAGGTCACACATCTTTGTGATGCTTCCCATTAGAACACTACTACTCGACCTACATGGTAGTGTACTTTTTAATTTAATTTTCTAAATATATCAGGAACATCATATTTTGGCACATGACTTGCTTGCCATATAGTATAGATTATGTTTTTTGGAATATGAAGTATGCTTGCTAGTTGCTACATTTTCATGTGTTCACATTAACCATTTTAAAAAGATGCTTAGTTCATGTTGTAAAGTGTTTGCTCTCAATTTGATTAAACATATCCTACACTAGAAAGCATCCAATAATGAATCATTTGCATAAAGAATATGTTCTTTCCAGAGCCAAATAATCTAGGTAGCATGATATATGGTTTGTAAGCAATATCATATGATATGTTGTTTATAGAAACACAACAAACATTTTATATGACAATTAAGAAACATTTTATAATATCCTTGCATCCTATGCTCTCTGCCATATTTAATTTTCTTAAAGTTACACACATTCACTCTTTTTATATGTGTTAGAAGAACAGATACTCAATTTAAACTCAAAAATTTAAAATATTACTCAAATTCTTTGTCCTTTCTTCTCCGGTTGTTATTTGTAAGGGTGGTATTTAGCCTGAAAAAGGCTTAAATTTTCCCATGCTCTGATACCTAGGGACATGTGGTGGTAACCCACAATTAAATAAAAGAAAGAAAAAAACCCTTTTCACACATATTTTAGAGGAAAGTATTGTTTTTCTAATTCACCTACATTTTCATTAGTAAGAAACAAAATACACCTCCCATTCAAAAATAATATTATTTTAATTCAGGTCCGACTCACTTATCTTATGAAAAGAATTATACTCCCCTTTTTCATTGTAAATAACCGTTGTTAATTTTTGTTTCAACTAAAGACATTTAAAATCTTGACCTCCCTTTTCATGCCAAAGGAAATTAACCCTCAAAGAAAATTGATTCCTACATTATGCATATATGGTTATTTTGCTCATGAGGTTGGTGGATATGAAAAATTGTGTTATTCAAAAAGAGACATGTACAACAATCAATTCAAGCAGAGGGGAAGTAAGAGTTTTGATGCAGATGATGCAATTGATTTCCTTAAAGGGATGTGTTATATGGACGATGTGATATTTTGGAGGCATATTGTGAATACGGATGGACACTTCAACATTTGTTTTGGTGTGACCGGGTTAGTCATATGGACTACTCGTTATTTGGTGATGTGTTGCCTTTTGATGCGACTTATCGAAAAATAATATATAACACACCATTGGTAATTATTTATTTTGCAGTAAACCATCACAACCAGATTGTTATATATGGTAGTGCAATTGTTCGTGATAAAAAAGAATAGACTTATGCTTCGCAAGATAAATTGAAATTTTAAGGTGTTGTGTTGAGGTTTGAGAGACTAGGCATTGCTTGTGAACATGTTTTATCCGTTTTGATATGTTTTAACATCGATGTGATGCTTGATTGTATTACTTTGGAAAGATGGACCAAAAGTTCTAAAGATGTAGATAATGATGCAAATGCGAATAGTGCAAGTCAACTTGACGGATTTTGTTACTACGTATGTGACTTTCATTAAGTGTTGTAAAAGGGTGGTGAATATTATGTTGTAAAACCATATTTGATGCGTGTTGGGTATTTGTTTTGGCTGCATTGTTGCTAAAACAAATATCCTTAATGTGTAAGTTGGAACCAATGTTCCAACATGTGGTTAGGCATCTCTGTAAGATGTTGGATACAATGTTCCAACATCCTGGCACGGTTCAGTGTGCCTGGGTTCATGCATTTTTGTACGCGCGCCCTATATTGTTTAAGGAAACAATATTTTCTTATCTTATTGTCCAAGCAACGCGCATATCTATACAAAATCAGTTGTGGAATATTTCTAAAGTAGATTTTATATTTTAGGAAATAATTGTTATTGGTTGGAACGATCCTATAAATGTTCCGACATTTTAGGACTTTCCATATTTGTTTCTGATTTCTGTTTTGCAGATTAGCTGAACCGATCTGCTTTGTTCTGAAGCCCAACTAAAGTATTTAGCCCAAGTTGCTTCAGTATATAAGGGAGACTTCAAGACCCAATTGCTCATTCAAGTCGTCATACTACAAAGTTTAGATTTTTAGGGTTTTAAGTCTACATGTATTCTGCTGTTGTATCATGTTGATGCAAGTTTAGAATCTTTATTTTGTGCCTTTCTTGTATCGTTTGTGATCCTTGTTTAGGAATGTTTGTGTGAGTTTGATACTCTTGTGTACTACACCGAAGTTGTGAAACAAGGTGTTAATTGTTTGTGTTTGAAGGTAACTTCAACTTTGTGTTTGTGTTCAGGTCTGATAGGTCACAGGGGCTGTGACTGACCATTAGGATAGTGAGATGGGATCTCAGATCTAGGAGTTCCTAGGTTGAAGTCTATACGGATAGGTCCTAGGTCATAAAGTGTAAACGAGGTGTTTGTCACCGAACTGGGTCAACAAACTCATTGTGTTCTTTACTTTCCTGTCATTTATTTTCTTGTTTTTATTTATATTTATTACGTGATGTTGGAACATTGAACAGAACATTGCAAACGTTAAAACATCTGACAAAACAGATTAAAACAAGTGCGCTAGAATTTCAATTGGCATCAGAGCAGGCACCCTTCCTGTTTTAGGGCGAGCTCCAGGGAAGTTTATTTCTAGCCTGATGGACAATGAAGGAGGATTTTTGAATAGACCTCCTATATTGGATGGGTCAAACCATGACTATTGGAAATCACGTATGAGTGTCTTTCTTAAATCAATTGACAGCAGAACATGGAAGGCAGTTTTGAAAGGTTAGGAACATCCTGTAGCACTTAATGCAGATGGTAACATGACAGCTGTCTTGAAATCAGAAGAAGAATGGACTGATGCTGAAGATGAACTGGCACTTGGAAACTCCAAAGCATTGAATGCTTTATTCAATAGGGTAGACAAGAATATGTTCAAACTAATCAAACAATGCACTGTGGCTAAGGATATGCCTGGGAGATTCTCAAAACAGCACATGAAGGTACAACTAAGGTAAAAAGTGCAAGACTGCAACTTCTTACTACTAAATTTGAAAATTTGAGAATGCTAGAGGATGAAAACAAACAGGACTATTACCTAAATATCCTTGACATTTCCAATGCATTTGACTCACTTGGAGAGAAAATCTCTAATGAAAAACTTGTGAGAAAGATCCTCAGATCTCTACCTAAGAGGTTTGACATGAAAGTTACTGCTGTTGAGGAGGCTCAGGATATCTCAAGTTTGAAGGTTGATGAATTGATAGGGTCTTTGCAAAATTTTGAAATCACTGTCAATAGTAGAACTGAGAAGAAAGCCAAAGATGTTGCATTCATTTCAAATATTGAGGATGATGTATCACTAGGAGAATCTATGTGTAATGTAGATTTGTCAGAGAATCTTGTCATGCTTGGAGACAATTTAACAATATTCTGAAGCAAGTAAACAGGAGACCCAAACCAAATGGGAAGAACATTAGATTCAACACTGATCAACAAACCAGTGATGAAAAGGATAATCAATACAAGGGAGTCTAATGTCATGAATGTGAAGGATATGGTCACATTAGAACATAATGTGCTAATTTTCTTAAGAATCAAAAGAATAGCTTGATTATTTCTTGGTCTGATGATGATGAATCTGAAGGTGATGGGGAGAGAGATTCTACCAAACATGTTGCAGCATTGACTGGTAGAGTGTTTACTGTTGCTGAAACATGCGATGAAGATGTAGCTCATGATAAATTAGTTGTTTCTAATAGAAAAACTGAGTGACAGAAACACTGACATCTGAAAACAACTTGAGGAACAGAAAAATATCACCAAGCAATTGGAGGAGGAAAGGACTGGTCATCTTGGAAAAATTTCTGAACTAAATAGTGAGGTAAATCTGCTTAAATCTCAACTTAGTCATGTTATGAAGCAAGTAAAAATGATGACCACTGGGACTGATGTTCTTGATGAGATTTTGGAATGGCAAATTAAAGGGAAACCAAATGGGATAGGATTCAATTCTAAACATCCTAGCCAGGACCAGCAAAACAAGACCTTTGCCCAAGTCCTAGCAGAGTATGAGATGGTTAAAAAGAAGAAACCTGCCAAGAATATAAAGTTTGTAGCTTCCACTGGAACAAATGATCCAAATGTAAGCAAAGGAATGTTGGAACATACTAAGAAACATTAGGTGCCTAAAGTTGGAAAGGTATCTTCTTCTAGGATATGTCACTTTTGTAAGAAAAAGGGGCACATAAGACCTTTCTGTTATAAGTTGAATGGACTCCCACAACGGCTTCATCAAAAGGCACAAAAGCCAAAAGTGATAAGGGTCAAGAAAATGTGGAAACCTAAGATTGACAATGTAGGATTGATGGCTCACTATGCATATTCATTATAAAGAGGGCTTCAAATCATATTATTATTATTTTTAAATAGGGCACTCCATTATAGTTTGGCTAATGATTTATAAACCATAACGTAACGGAAGGACAAATTATAAAATAAAATAAAAAATTACTTCAAGGAGCCGACTACAAATTTTGCTTTAGTTTAGGAACCTAATTAAAAAATTTCAAAAAGTTTTGGAACCTACACACAATACTTTTTTTTTTTTAAGGAACACACAATACTTAAACCTTAAAGAGTTAATGAAAAGTTAGTTAAAAAGAAATGAATTCTTGAGTGTGTTAAAGGTACAAACAGAATTAATTGATCTACTTAAGAGACATTTAATAAAATAACTAATCTAATTATTGAAAGGTTTTTTTTACAACTCTATTTGTGTTTAAACCTATTTAATCATTTTTAGGAGAGTATGCGATTTATACATTATAAAGAGATCAAATCATATTTTATTTTTACATGGAAAGAAAGAAATACATGGCTAAAATTATGAAGTTTGTTTATACTATGATTCTATTTCTGTCCATATTTATTATCACTTTACAAGTTAACGGTAATAATGTGTCATCTTTTGATTTTCCTTCTTTAATTCATACACAATCTCTTATTTCATTTTAATAACATTATTTTATTCTCTTTTTTTATTACAGGAGTTGTTGCATGTGAAATTGATGCCGATTGCCCACAAATTTGTATGCCTCCTTATGAAGTAAGGTGTGTTAACCACCGTTGTCGATGGGTTAACACCGACGATCCTTTGTTTTTGACCCAAGAGTTTACAAGATCTAAGCAATATATTATATCTTAGAATATTTTGTGCGGTGTCATTTTGTTACTACGCTGACACCCAATAATTGTGTTATTTATTTCTATTTCTTTACCGGATATCACGGACCTTCCATTTATAAAATTATACTCTAAAATGATGGTAATGAAATAATAAAAAAAAGCAGATAAATATATAATTTAGAAGGTTTTCTTCTCTCTTCATTATTGAGGTATCACAATGTCCTCCTATATATATAGGTGTGTATATGTTTGTTTATAGATGAAAATAAAAAGTTATTATTTTTATATATGGTTTTTTTTTTGGAACAATTTTTATTTATGATTTTTATATATGATTTTATGTTGAGTTTGATCCCTTTAAAATCCATTTGAACTATAAGATAAAGATAAAATACTAGAAGGACAATGATTTCATCATTATATTTAAACTGTAATGAACTCAATCAACAAATACACGCGACAATAAAATTCGGAGGACAAAAAAAAAATTCATGAACTATGGCATTCATGGTTACTCGAAGCTGCAGCGGTGTTGAATTGTAAAGTTGGTAGTTTGCCTATTTTGTATCTGGGGCTCTCTATTGGGGTGATTCTCGCCGGTGAATTTTTAGGAACTTGTGGTCAGTAGAATTAAATCTTGCTTGTCTAGTTGGAAAAGAAGACATCTTTCTTTTGGTGGTCGCCTTGTTCTTCTTAAGTATGTCCTGACTTCGCTCCCTATCTATGCCCTTTCCTTCTTCAAAGCTCCCTCAGGTATCATCGCCTCCATTGAATCTCTTTTAATTCGTTTTTTTTGGGTTGGGTGTGAGGATAATAGGAAAATTACCTGGATTTATTGGGGGTCCATTTGTTTGACAAGAAGGTTGGTGGTTTGGGGGTAAGGAGAATTAAGGAATTTAATTTGGCTTTGATAGATAAGTGGTGCTGGAGATTGTTGGTGGATAAGGGAGGTCTTTGGTTTAGAACGTTGGCCGCTAGATACAACGTAGTTGGTGGGCAGGTACATGAGGGCGGACGAGAGGGGTCGGTGTGGTGGAGTACGATAGCTACCATTTGAGATGGAGGTGGTTTAGCACAGGATAGTTGGTTTTCTAACAACTTGCGCCTAAGTGTCGGTAACGGTGCGTGTACTCTTTTTTGGATGGATAGGTGGGTGGGGGAGGTTCCTTTGTGTGTTCGTTTAGCCGTTTGTTTGAGTTATCAGAAAACAAAATGGCTACTGTTGCTCAGATGTCGGTTTGGGGGTGGGTTGAGGGAGGGGAGGCTTGAAAGTGGCATAGGAAGTTGTGGGCATGGGAGGAGGCGTTGGTTGTGGAGTGTTCGAATATGTTGTTACATATTGTATTGCAGGTTGATTCAGAGGATTCTTGGCGGTGGATACTTGATCCGGTTGCTGGGTATACTGTCAGTGGTGCTTACCGCGTTCTCACTTTAGGGGTGCCCCCCACTATGCATATTCTGGCGACTCAGTTATGGAGGAAGGATGTTCCAGTGAAGGTCTCAGTGTTTGCTTGACGCCTCTTTCGGAATAGGTTGCCATCAAAGACAAATCTGTTTCGTAAAGGCATTATATCTTTTGAGGCTCAACTGTGTGTTTCGGGCTGTGGGCATCAAGAATCAAAGTCACATCTTTTTACGACATGTCCTCTATTTGGTCAGTTATGGCACTTGGTTAGGAACTGGCTCAGTGTTTTTTCAGCGGATCCATCTAATATTCAGAATCACTTTTATCTGTTTGGTACATCAGCTGATTTTGCAAAATCTAGATGTTCTCTAATGCATTTGATTTGGTTTGCTTGCTCGTGGATGATCTGAAAAGGAAGAAATGATAGGTTGTTTAACAACAAAGAAACATCTTCAACTTAGCTTTTGGAGAATGTTAAACTTCTATCCTTCGCTTGGTTTAAAGCTAAATTTGCAATTTTACACTATAACTTTCATAATTGGTGCCAAACCCCATTTCTATGTGCGGACATTGGTTAATTTGTTGTATTTTTTGCTGAACGATTGTTATATTTTTCAGTTGTCTTCTATGATACATCTTGTGCCAGGAAGGTAAATCCGTTGTTTGTCTTCTATTTTTCAGTTGTCTTCTATGACATTCCCTTTATGTAAATTCTCTTATAAATTGACAAAAAAATTATAACTCATTGGCTTGAAGAGTAACTTCTCGTATTATATTTTTTAAGGAGAGAGTAACTTCTCTTATGAAATGTTCAAACAATAACAAAATGTTAGATAAAAAATGAATTCTTACGATTAGAGTTTTTTCAAACTCCTTATTAAGTGTGTTAAAGAGACGATCACAAGTAGTTGATACCATAAAAAAATCTCAAAAAATCCCTTGAATGGCTTGAATCTTTAAGAGGTTTGTTTATTTTCTTGGCTTTTGTTCGGGAATTTAAAAGAATTCTTACAACACCGGAAATAATAAACATAATTTTTTTTTATCAGGAAAACTTAGGCATTATTCACTATAAATATATGAAATCATATCCTATTTTTTACTTGCAAGGAAGGAAAAAATGACTAAAATTGTTATGTTTATTTATGTTGTGATTCTACTTCTCTCCACATTTCTTGTCTCAGCAAAAAAAGAAAGTAAGCTATTTTTCATAATTTTTGAATTTCACTCATTACATTGTAGAAAATATTTTATGAGATTAATTGGAATAGACTGAAAGTGTAAAACAAATTTACACTGTCAACCAATTAAAATCATCCAATTAAACACCTCATCTTAAGTGTTACAAAAAAGAAAAATCAAATAAAATCTTTATAATAAATGCAATCAACCCACGTTTCTAATTTTGGCATTTGATTTCCTAGTTTACAATTTGCATCACACATACTGCATCCTTCTCCCAACTTTCCCAATAAATCAAGTTGTGCAATTGCACTATTCATTGAATCGCAAAATCATAATGTTTTTCGGACAGCGAACCTCTTTCAGATAGTTCAAGGGAGTGAGCCATAATGTTATTAAACAATGAAGTGCTTGAAGCATTGTTTCTTCCTTCCTGTAACTCTTCAATTATGAATCCTTCTACTTTTTCTTTCTCGTCATTAATGGTCCATCTTTGTAGAACATATGATGGGAGAGAATAAACATTTTTCTTAAGAATACACTTAAGAAATGTCTACAAAGAATACCAAAAAATCAAACTTGTGACAATTACAAGTTGCTTCGTTTGAAGTAACATGATTTTGCGATTCAATGTGCAATTGCAAAACTTGATTTATTGGGAGAATGTAGGAGAAGGATGCGGTGTGTGTGATGCAATTTTTTTTTTTTGAAGGAATGTGTGATGCAAATTGTACACTAGGAAATCAAATGCCAAAATTAGAAACGTAGGTTGAATGCATTTATTATAAGATTTTATTTTATTTTTTCTTTTTTTACACTTAAGATGAGGTGTTTAATTAGATGATTTTAATTGGTTGATAGTGTAGAGTTGTTTTGTACTGTCAGTCTATTTCAATTAATCTCATATTTTATTCCGTTCTAGTAACATAATTTAATCCTCTTTTTTCATTACAGGATATATTGAATGTGAAACTCACGCAGATTGTTCACAAATGTTTATGCCACCTTTTATCATGAGGTGCGTTATTCACGAGTGTAAAATCTTTAACAGTGAAGATCTAATGTACTAGACCCGAGAGAGTACGAGATTTTCTATTTTTGTTTTGGAAAGGAGAGAGTACAAGATTAGTGAAATACATCTTAAACTAGAAAATTCAATGAGATGTCATTTAGTTGTTCTGATGACACCCAATAATTGTATTATTTTATTTATTTCTTTTCGAAATTTCAAGGAGCTTGCAATTATGTGAGATAATGTAAGATGATGGTAATGAAAAGATATAGGGCAACATAGAGTTTATTTATTTATTTTTGTAACGGCAAAATTTATTAATAATCAAGTTCCTACATAAGACGAATAAAGACCTATATGACATAAACTACAACCAATTCTTCTCTTAATTTTGCAGATATAGTGCCTCCAATTTTTTGTTTTAGGCAAAACAAAATTAAGAATATCACATTTTCTTTCAAACCCCACGGCCTATCAGAATACAAAAGTTGAAAAAAAAAATTATTTTACTTTGAAGCCTAAAATTTTATTTTTATGTTATAATATTTTTACAATTTTGATATTTGTCGAACATTTAAATTTATATATTTTTTATTAAAAAACTTGATATTCGGCCTTAAAATCGACTAATTCGAGTGTTCAATCCCATCATTTACTTGCGGAGTCCCATTTAAAGTCAGAACAAAATTCTGTATAGACTTGCCCATCAAAATTGACTATGGAGGAAGAGTAATGCTAGATACAGCGAAAGCATTTTCACGAAAGATTCCCAAAAGAGTTGGCCGGCCATTAGATTTCCTATGTTATTAACTAACTGCTTCATCATAACAAAATAACAACAGGTTTCATAAAAAATTAAAAATAATAACACATGGAATGCGCGTGTTTTCCGGCCAACAATTGCTTTGATTGGCTACAAGGCTTTTCGTATTCCTTTCTTGAAGAAATCCTTTATAGCATAGCTCCTCGAGGAATCAAAACATCATATCTTAAGATGAGCATACTTCTATGTCTTAAAGCTTTAGACAAATCCTTATCCAACTGGATAGAGTTCACCAACTTGACTTATTCCAAGTAGCCGCTAATAGGTCGTGGTTTGATGCTAACAGGACTCTCTACCAACTCTTTAAAAATTTCTAGCTCCCATTTGAAGAAAGACTAATTCTCGCGCATCTTTTAAGAAAAGAATGGTGCTAATGAGCCCCCATGCTATTAACATTTGAAACACGGGAACTCGCTGGTAGGGCTCCCATTTACTAATACAGACAACTAGACTTTTGACTTGTGCGACGCACGAGTCTTGTCGACTATAATGGAGACCAATGAATAATCTTTAACTCGTAAGATCATAGCTCGATTAATAAATGCAAATTAGATTATTAGAGATACAATATTACAATCAAATTTGTCTTACTATGTCTTTCAATGACACTTGAATCTTATCAAATTTTACATTTTTTTTTATCAAACAGCCTAGTGGCTGGAGCTCACACAATTTAATTGTGGAGAAATAGAGTGTCCGGGATTCGAACTCCGGCCTCTGCATATAATATGCAATATCCCTACCAACTGAGCTATGCTCACGAGGATCAAATTTTACATTTTAGTTTTGAAAAACTAATCAATTAAAGACTGTTATTTTATCACAATATATTATTGGGGCATTATCTTCTCTTTTTTTTTTTTAAATTATAGAGAAAAAAGATAAAAAGAATACAATATTATATTGTTAGACGGGTCAATTTTATTTACTAATTTTATAGTTAAACATCAAAAATTGACTTGTAATAATTGTTTTAAATTTCTACTAACATGAAAAACAAAGTCACTTCAACTAATAGAATTTCTAAATTACACGTACAGCTCTAAAAAGAATAATTACACTTTGATATTTACTAAAAGTAATAATATATTTTTCCAACCAAATACATATCATATTTGCATGTCATAAAAGTCTACAGAAACAATAGATATATGCAAACGATGACACAACATGATAGGAATGAAAAACTCATCAGTGAGTAGAAATATTAGGGATTGCTGCATTTTAGATGGAATTTGTTAGGTTAAATTGCTGCAGACCTAATAAAATTAATAAATAAATAAATAAAGATGCAAATTTAGAGCCAAAATTTTAGGATTGAGTTGTTGCAAACCTAATAAGGGATTAGTGGAGGGAAAAAATTAGGTTATGTTTCTGCAAACTTAACAAAATTAATTGCTACATTTTAGATGGAATTTGTTAGGTTAAATTGTTGCATACCTAACAAAATTAATAATAAATAATAAATAAAGATACAAATTTAGAGCCAAAATTTTAGGATTGAGTTTTTGCAAACCTAATAAGGGATTAGTGGAGGAAAAAAATTAGGGTTAAGTTGCTGTAGACCTAACAAAATTAATAAATAAGGACTAGACTTTTGACCCGTGCGACGCACGAGTCTTGTCGACTATAATAGAGACCAATGAATAATCTTTAACCCGTAAGATCATGGTTCGATCAATAAACGCAAATTAGAATATTAGAGATACAATATTACAATCAAATTTGTCTTACTATGTCCTTTAATGACACTTGAATCTTATCAAATTTTACATTTTAGTTTTGAAAAACTAATCAATTAAAGACTGTTATTTTATTTTATCAGAATATATTATTGGGGCATTATCTTCTCATTTTTTTAAAAAAAATTATAAAGAAAAAAGATAAAAAGAATACAATATTATATTGTTGCACGGGTCAATTTTATTTATTACTTTTATAGTTGAACATCAAAAATTGACTTGTAATAATTGTTTTAAATTCCTACTAACATGAAAAACAAAGTCACTTCAATTAATAGAAACACGGTTTAAGTTTTTTTTGTTGTTGAGAGAAACACGGATTAGGGTTTGCTATATATAGCCGAGTTTGCATGGAAATTAGGGTATTCTGTTTTTAAACGTATTAAATAAGTGTACAATAAAAATACAAAATTAATATCGAAACTAAAATGTGATAAACTAAGTGCTTCAACTTCACCTCTAAAAAATGAAAAATCGGTTTAACTTCATAATAAATGAAATTTAATTGATTGGATGTGTAACACTATAACTTGGAGAATAAGGTGAGAGCGTAAAAAAAAAGGCAACAACATATGAATGAAATGGTGCGATCAATTTTTTTAGTATTAAATAAATGTACAAAATATTGTAAAAAAAAAAAGAAGGCAAGAGGATAGCAAAAAAAAAGAAGGCAAGAGGATAAGAATGAAATTGGTGCGATGCTTCTTTTAGATGAAATTTGTTAGGTTAAATAACTGTTAACCTAATACAGCAAATGAGCGGGAAAATATTAGGTTAAATTGCTGCAGACCTAACAAAATTAATAAATAAGGATGTGCCGCTGCAAACACATGCTTTTATCCACCGCCTCCAATACCATTGAACTCCATGCGACTTATATTATTGGAAGCCCAAATTTACTGAATCGTAGGCCTTCTCGAAATTCACCGACATCAACAAACACCTATCTTTCCTCCGTTTTGCTAAATCGGTCAATTCATTAACCGTAGATGCTCCAGCAAAATATTACAACCACATAGAAATGTCATTTTACATGGCGCAAGATCAATTTTTGAAAGACCTTGTTTAGTCTTGATGCAAGTAATTTAGCGAGGATTTTGTATTGCTTCTTATCAATGAAATTGGCGTATGCTTTCATTTAGGTGTTGCGGATTTCAAACCTTCAATATCAATGTTAGAAAAGAAGTAGTGATCACATTTGACAGCCATACCTTAGAGTAAAATTCGTCGACCAATGTCACCAAGACGTACTTCACTACATCCCAATATGATTTTAAGAAGTTAGATTGAACCTGTCAGGTCCATGGGTTTTGTTGCCATCGCAATCCATGATCACCTCCTTAATTTCGATGCTTCAATGAGCTGTTGAATATCAGATCGTCAAAGACGACTTAAAGGAATGTCATCAAGGGTTGGCCTAATAAAATTTGTTTCTGTGTACATATTTTCAAAATGTTTTTGCAATAATTTTTTAACTCCATCGACATCCATAACTTAGAATCTCCAATATAACCATCTCTATTTGACTTCATACAATCATGGAAAGAAAGGTATATAAAATAAGATCCATTATTCTAAGCTGATTAAACTACCGCAGGCCAAAAGCATATTGCAAAGAAAATACCATCTTCTTGATTTCATTCTATTAAACACAGCAAATCAATGGTTACGTTCATGACGCTCATTCTACTCTTGAACCGTAAAGGACATTTTTTTCTCTGCTTTTTCATCAACTCAAAAAATGAAAACAAGAACACCATGAAAATTTTAATTTGAATCATATTCAAAAACCATGAAACATGTTATCACTTTATGCAAATAACCACATAGAATTCTTGGTAACTAAGACCAAGGCTCTGATACTATTTTGGGAAGTCAATAGATCTATTTTTGAAGATTCTTTTAAAATTAATCTCAAGAGCAAAAACTCGTTTTGCCAAGATCATGTAGAACAACAAAAACCACTATGAGTTTATGGGTTTTACCTCTTGAAGAGTCCGAAGAACGCAAAAGATCATGAATGATGATCGAACAACAACTCCTCTACTCAATTCTTACAAACAAAATCTAAACTGATAGCTGTTAGTTTTTTTTCCTATTTTTTCTCTTCCATATGAGCCAATTTTTGAGTCATGAGTTGTTGTGGATTGCTATTCTTACCCAAAAAACTTGCTGAGTTGGTGCACTCCTCCGATGCATGTACTATAGTAACTGTATAGTGCTAAATATCATCCATCAAAGTGTTACTTTCCAGACTTTGTGATGGGCAAGGCTCTATAAAAGGGAAATGTATTCACTCTGTTTCATGGTCAATGAATCTACTCTTATCTCTGTAGAAAACTACACCATCGAGTTTGAGCGATTTAAGGTTTAGAATAGTGAAACAAATCAGTTGTAGCAACAGAACAAACTCTTTTCTCAAATAGCAATGGTCGGAGGTTAGTGTTTTTAATTTGCTTCCGCTTACTGGTTTAAATGTGATGTTTACGTTGTTTAACATGTTTAAATCGATCAGAAATAATTTACATTTGGTATAGCGTGGTTATACCTCTGTCTTGCTAAATCGTTTCCAGTTTGTTTTGAAAATTTCAATTTTTGGGTACTTCGGTTTTGACCTTTTTTAATAAAAAAAATAAAATCTGAAATGTATTGGAAACGATTTATACAATGTTTCTAGATAATTATTCATCGTTTTCGACGTCGAAATTTGTCGGGTTTTAATTCAAGTTTCACATGTCTGAACCGAGTTAAAGTGACCAGGCTGAAGGTTGAAGATGATGTTATATATATATTAATCAGTGCAACTTTTTTGTATTAATATAAAGGCTAAAACACACTTTTTGCCCCCTAAGTTTGCAAAAGTTGCAATTTTGGCCCCCTATTAAAAAAAATGGCAAAATCGACCCCCCATGTCTTCCCCTTTTGCAAAACGTCAATTTTGATTCAGTCAATCGTGTGTGGCACGCCACTTGACAATTTATTTTATTTTTAATTATTTTTAATTACGTTATTTCCACGCATATAATTAGCAAAATTAAAAAAAATAGAAAATTGAGGTTGAAAAGTCTGACACGTGCGATGAAGCTCTCTCCCTTCAGATTCTAGGGTTTTCCCCCCCATTTTTCCCCCAATTCCTTTCATCTACCCTTATCTTTCCATAACTCATTTCATCTCATCATAACTCTAAAACACATTTCAGAAGCTCTGTCTGGATCATCCATCACCATTTTCATACTCAAAATCTCAGATCTCCAAAAATAGCAAGAAAGATAAGGACAGCTGGAGTCAAGAGGAAGGTGGATGAAATTGGAGCTCAACAATCTGTTAACAAGAACTAGTCCTTTTTAAAGTCATGAGACTTATGTAATTTTGACATGTAATTCATAAGTACTCTTTGCAATATTTATGTTATTTTGGGATGTAATTCTGCTAAGTACTTTCTACTAAGTAATTATGCTAAGTCATGAGACCTATGGTTTTTTGGTTTGTAATACTAAGTGCACCTTTGGTGTATAACCTTTTGGCATGTAATGATAACTACTTTTATGGTGTTATTTCTATGTGCTTATTTAAGATAACTTTTAGCATTTAACTTTTGTTCAATAAGGTAACACAGATGTCATATTAACACAAACAAACAAACAAACACTTTTGATTAATTCATCACAAATTACATCAAACTTTAACAACACATAGTGTTTCATAAAATTACAGAAACTTAAACAACACAATAAGTTACTAACATCAAGCTAAAATTGGCATAAAATTACACCTAAACAAGAGAAACTAAACAACAGAAACTTAAAGACACTTATAGCAAACCATACCAACACTCAAGACCAACATAACCCCTTATATGACTATCACTTTGAAGAGACTTTTTTCCTTCTTCTTCAGTTCATTGTTTTTCTTCAACAGCCCTCTAATGATTTTCTTCTGTCTATCTGGAACTTCCGGATCAAACCAACGGAAGAAGTTGCATTTCCTTCTCAAGAAAAATCTTCCACATCCATGGAATCTCCTTCCTGGGTTTTCGTCTGTCCAAGCAGTCACCAAAGGAGATTCCACACCACAGTGACAAACCAACCCAACTTTCTGTTTGAATGTCGACCCATTGAAGCTTGAGGATAAATATTGAGACATTTTCGAAGTTTCTGGAAAACACAAGGTCCACTAATGGAGATGGAGGGAGGTTTGGGTCGGATTTTCTTGGTCGGAATTTTCTGGAAAAACAAAGGAGAGGATGATGAAAGGAGTAATCGAATATGAAGGTTTGAAAGAGGAAGATGAAGATTTTGTTTGGAAAGAGAAGATGAAGGTTATTAAAAGGAGGTGATATTACCATTGCAATTCTACTCGCACGTGCCTCACCTTTTTTTTGCTGTTATTTTTGGTTTTTTTTAATTAATTATATGCGTGGAATTAAAAAAATACAAAAATAAATAAATTGCCAAGTGGCGTGTCACATACGGTTGACTGAGTCAAAATTGACGTTTTGCAATAGGGGGTAGAGATGGGGGGTCACTTTTGCCATTTTTTTAATAGGGGGCTAAAATTGCAACTTTTACATATTTAGGGGGCAAAAAGTGCGTTTTAGCCTAATATTAAACAACGAGAATTATAGCAAATCAGATACACGTGTTGCAGCGGTCTGTTTCAATCTGAACCACTTTTGGGTTATAAAAAACAAAAGTAGCACTGATTAAAATTAAAATTTGGAGCGTGTTTGGTTTCTCAAGGGATCAAACCTGTAACCTGTGTCCCGTTGGCTAATAATTTAGTGTGTACCAAAACGTGCTGCATTAATAATTTGTTTACAGTGTGCTGCTTCAGTATTATGTATTGATATTCACCCTGAATAAAATTCTATTTATGATTGTATGACTACTGCTTAACTTATTGAATGCATTTTCGTTAAATAAGTTTGATGTGTTTATTTATTTCAGTAAGTTGTTTTAATAAAGTTAATTTGAACATACAACATTAAGTGAAATAATTCATGCACGTTAAAATTGTTATTTTATAGGGCTTAATCTCATTTGTATGTACTTTGTATAAGTTATTTTCGTTATACGTGTAGTGTTATCATCATTAGATTGATGATTTGCATTATTCAGTTTTCTATGCAAACAATTAAGCTCTTAAATAATGTTAGTGATTAATAAAATTGTGATTAATTAAGGAATAGCTGCAACATCTTTGATTGATTTGGATTTTATATTAAAATTTAGAACCACATTTAAAGCATAAGTTATAGTTAAACATGCTTGTATAATAAAATATACCCACATGAATTTTGTTATGTTTGTGTGTTTTGCTCAAAAAAAAAAATGTTTGTGTGTTTAATTAGGATAAAATATCAGGTTATATCTCTTGATTTTCCCGCAAGAATTAAGAAAAATGAACATGATTTGATAGTTTTATCATAAAGTTATAGTATGAATCTAATTGAGTAAAACTTTAGCCCACATGCAGGTGTTATGTCACTAGATTTATATATTTAAGCATGGTTTGAATTGGTAAACCATGTAATTTATTTACTTTGTCTCAATTATGGTTAATGAGCATGTTTGTTGAATTATACAGTTGTTCAATCTGCAAATTTCTCTGATTTTAAGTGTGACATTCCCGAGTTAAATAGCAACAATTATAAGATCTGGATTCTGCTTCATTTGTGTTGGATAGATATTGACTATGCCATTAGGAAGAATGAGCCAACTGATAATACTGAAACCAGCAAGTCAGATGCAGTGGATCTTTATGAAAGTGGGAGGGATCTAACCATCTCTCTGTTATGTTCATAAAGACCAAGATATCTGCTGGTATTCATGGTTCAATCGAGCATGATGAGAAAGTCAAGGATCTTATTAAGGCCATTGATGAGCAATTTTCCACATCGGATAAGGCCCTTACCAGCACTATGATCATAAAGTTCTCAACCATGAAGCTTACTGGGGTGAGAGGAGTGTGTGATCACATCATGCTTATGAGGGACTACAGTGAAGTGGATGTGCATGTAACTATGAGTTTGGAAAATGTTCTAATTATAAAAGGTCGTTTTATCAAAATTGGTTTTGATTTTGCTATTGCTAATGTGTATGCACCTTGTGATACTGTTGGTAGATTATATTTATGGGATCGTTTGAGCGCTTTGATTTAGAACAACATGGATATTGCTTGGTGTTTAAATGGTGATTTTAATGCCATTCGATCATAGACTGAGAGAAGGAGTAGGGTATCAAGAGGTCGTCTTGAAGATTTCTCCGGCTTCAACCAGTTTATTGAGGATAACTTTTTGATGGATTTACCTTTATGTGGGAGAAGTTTCACGTGGAATAGGGGGATGGCTTGTCCATGAGTCAGTTGGATCGGTTCCTTCTGTCCGAAGACTGAACGACGATGTGGCCTAACTGTATACAAGTTTCCTTCCCTAGATCAATATCTGACCATTGCCCAATTTTGTTAACTATTGATGAAGCGAATTGGGGTCCCAGACCAGCTTAGTTGTTAAAATGTTGGTCAAAGTTACATGGTTATAAGGAGTTTGTCAAGGAGAAATGGTTATCATCACATATAG
>Ga0228710_1003638_pt1 | contig 24457 bp, 16 predicted proteins | sample MedpolnodulmetaG_FD_177995 | JGI IMG/M metagenome (GOLD analysis project Ga0228710, IMG submission 177995) | Root nodule microbial communities from Medicago polymorpha collected in Santa Monica, California, United States - pink nodules | ecosystem: Host-associated > Plants > Roots > Nodule...
GATTTGTTTTTTGTGTTTTTTATTAGTTTTGAAAAATGTTTTAAAATGAAAAGCCAAGTGGCAAAATAAATTTGTTTGTGTTTTTTATATTAAAGAAAAATGACTTGAAATATGATTAAGATTGATTGCAATTTTGATTTACGAAAGAATAAAAATAAAGAGGTCACTTGATTTGAGATCAAAGTTTATTGTAAAAAATGTTTTTGTGATTTTGTTATTTGCATGTTTTTGTTGTTTTTTTTCCGTTGAAACATAACTAAACTAAAATTGAAGCTAACGGAGTGAGAAAATAAAACGTAGGTACCTCATGGTGGTGTTGGACCACCACTAGGACCTTTAACCTAAACTAGAAGCAAAATAAAAGGCATACACCCACACACGCACACATGCACCTACGAATATTACATAAGCCTATGATACATGCTATGGTCCGCGATAAAATAAATTACATAAAGACCTATCTTTACATCCTAAATTATGTGCAAAAAACGTAAATAAATAAATAAATTACATTAGAGCCTACATACACTTTCTAAATGACTAAAATGGAGAAATAAATATACAATGAATAATGGGAGCAGAATAATAAATTTAAATGGATGAAAATGCATGAGAATAATAAAAGAAATGCAATGCTAACGAAACGAATGAAAAAAAACGCAGAAAAGGAATTAAATTACAGCAGGGGGGGTGCAGTCAGTAGCCAGGGGGATGTGCAGAAAATAGTTAAAGAAAAGAAACTAGGCTTGAGGAACCCGAACCGGGCCGGTTCGGTTCTTTTAAACGGGTCGGGTTCTAGACTACTATAAATAGGGTTTTTTGTAAGAAACCCTTCATTTTTACTTCCCTTTCTCTCTCTTCTCTATTTTGCTCTCTTCTCTCTCTTTCTGTTCTTCATTCTCCGATGGAGAAAACGGCGAGGGTTCATACGAACCCAGATTCCGGCAAGGCGGCCGGCGCGGTGGTTGGCTGGCCGAGGTGGCGGCGCCACCGCGCCGGAAAGAAAAATCTTCCCTTTTTAAAAAAAAAATTCGATTTTCCCACTCCTTTTCTTGTCCTCTATTCGATTCTACCCTCAAAATTTACGAACAAGCAACGCACAATCCTAGATCTACAAACAAATAAAACGAAAGAAATACTACCTTCCTTCTTCTTTGAAATGCGACCGTGTCAAACACGCTTGAGATCGGATTGTGATTTGCAGTGTCTGTCCGTGAGTTGTGCGTGCGTAACCGTGTTGTGGGTGACGGTTTTGAGTTGTAATTGTGGTACCGTCGTGTACGGTTTTGGTCTTACGGATTGATGTCGAGGTTCTGAAGAATTGGTTGACGAATTGTTGTGAAAGTTGCAACTCTTTTGTGATTTTTGGCTGCCGAAAATTCTCTTTTTTCTGGTTGTTTTGCAGGTACCTTTTATAGTACCAAGACTTAGGTTAGGGTTTGTTAAAGAGTGCAGAAAATATGGCTTTGGATTGGAATGAGAAAGAAAAATAATGTGATTATCCTTTGCTGGAAAAATGGACGCGTGAATTGGATTTGGACTGTTGAATGTGTGACAGTTTTTGTTGTGGATTGAGATGATTTTTGGACTAAATAAAAATGATAAAAAGAAAGGAGATAAAGACTAAAAAAAAAGATGAGATAAATAAAAAAGATTTTAACGAAACAAAATTAAAATTTAATTAAAGAACTTAAATAAAAGATGGAAATTAAAATTAAGATAGAAACAAAAATAAAGAGAGAGGAGGGCCCGACTCGGAACAAAAATGAGGTATTTTAAAATACCTCTCTGCCGAATTTTTCATTGAAAATCAGAGACTAATCGGGGTCAGACGACGTACGAATGTAGGGTCCAACGACACGTGTCAGTAACAACTTGGGTCAAAAATTGGGGTATGACATATATCTTTCTATTTACTGAATCATCTAACTCAGAAAACCAAGATCTTTTGCCTGTCATGTGATTTGAGCACCGAATATCCAAATACCGTTCATCATTCTTTTCTTTTTCCTCTTTGATTGTTTCCATCAAGAGTACTTCATCAAAGTCTGAACCTTCATCTTGAGATAAATGTGCTTCATCTTTGTTCCTTGGAACTCTCTTTAATCTACATTCATATGCATAATGTCCCCCACTTTTGACAATTATAGCATTTAATGTCCTTCTTATCTTTCTTCTTCTTTTGATAAGACTTTGATTCATCTTTCTTATTACCTTCTTGATTCTTGCTAGAACCTTCACCATCATTGTGAGATTGATCAAACCAGGGTTTCTTCCCTTTCTTGAACTTTCCTTTCATCACATACTAAACTTGCAAAGCTTGGTCAGGATGCTTCACATTTGCATGTTTCTATGATTCTATCAGTTAATCTTAATTCATGTGCCTTAAGGCCTGGTTGCAATTCTTCAATCTTCATAGAATCCAAATCTTTGGATTCTTCCAATGCAACTACAATATGATCAAATCATGGTGCCAAAGTTCTAAGAACATTCTCAATCTTCATCAAATCAGTAATACTCTCACCATTCTTGGTCATCTGATTTGACAGATTCGCAACTTTGTCAAAATATTGACTTATGGTTTCTTCTTCTTCCATAGTCAATACTTCATACTGCCTTCTAAAAGCCTAAAGCCTCACTTCCTTGAACATTCATATTGCATGATTTTTTTTAAAATATCATTACTTAGACATTGATGCATCAGGAACATTGCTTTCCCATCTTTCTTCTTCGCATCCTTGTTTGCATTTTGTTGAACATCAGTTGCATTTCTTGCTAGTGTTGGTACACCATCATTCACAACTTCAAGCACATCTTGATACCTGAAGATCACCTTCATCTTCACAATCCACTGATTGTAATTCTTTCCATCAAACACTGATAAATGCGCATGGAAATTGTTGTAATGAGTTTCCATTCTTCACAAATTCTTCAACAACAATGAACGAACCGGGCTCAAGATACCAATTTGCTAGAACAATGGTGAAAACTATGAAAGAAACAATGCAAAACTATGAAAAATAGAACTTGGAGACTTAGGGTTATTTTAGGGTTTGAGAGAAAGCGGGATAACTTGTAATTGAAGAAAAAAATAAACTATTGAGTATGAATGAATCTATCAATTATTCACAAGGCATAGGAGTTTATATACATGAGAAATATAACTAACTCCATAACAAAACAATAACAAACTTGTTTACTATACAAGTAAACTAGTTTGTTTCTTTATTCACAAGCTTATCCAACTAACTTTGAAACTAACATAATAACTATCTTCTAACTAATGAATTATCTTTCCAGTACATGGTTCTTAAAGAAATTATCAGTTATGTTGATTTCAATGGCATAGTTAGTATTATTTATCAAAATATAAGTTAGTGAGGTGATTAAATGGAGTGAAATTCAATAAATTAAGGTATATTAGTGGAAAAATTTAATAAATGTTACATTAGTATTCTAAAGTAACAATTATTTTGAGATAAAGAAAAAAAACTAAAGTGACAAGTAAAATGAAACAGAAGATGTATACTTTATCTATCAACTTTCTTTCTTTCTTCAAGGGTCCGTAAGACGTAATTTCTAAATTGGAATCTCACTTTAGAAGTTTTGTGTAGGATGGGAAAGAGGTATCTATGAAAATTAAATGGGTTCACTGGGACAAAGTATGTCGAGGGGAGGGGGGATTAAAATATAAAGGCGAGGAAGATAAGTAGGCTTTGTGTAGAAAGGGATATACGATAAAGGAGGTGTATTCATCAATAGTAGAAGGGTACGCAGAAGAAGATTCAAGGAAACCTGCAATGGTTTGGAATGGTTAAATTCTCAGTTATGGTGTGAATAATGATGCAAAATAGGATATCGACAGAGGATAGTCTAGTTAAAAGAGAAATTTGGATTGAATCGTAAAAAATATGTTCATTTGGTTATGGAACAGATGAAACGTTTCACACATATTTTTAGAATGTAATTTAGCACTATTTCTCAACAAAAAAAAAAATTATCAGTAGAGATTTGGAAGTAGATTTTAATGAGCTGGAAGATGTGGTTGGATGAAGTGTTTAACAAATTGAGTGTTAACTCATAAACTTGTCTGAGTTTACATTTTTAGGTGTCAAAAATCAGTTAACTCGGAGACAACTCGATTTTTGGTTAAATCAGAATGTTTGAAGAGGTTGACCCAGTAAAATCGTGTAAACTCGAGTTAACTTGACTGAATTTACGTTTAAAATACCACTTTTTTTGATTTTATTTTGGGCCTATTTTCTTTCAAAACCCGTTTGTTTTTTCAAGTCCATGATACTGAAATTAATGTTGAAGTGAGTTCAAACTATGTATTTGGTTTTAATATTGAAAACCCTTTATCATTTGGAGAAGAATTTGATGAAGTTGGAGATGAAGACACCGATGATAATGATGTTATGAAACTTTAGAATGATTGAACTTTTGAAGAAATTAACTAGTTTATTTTTTGGATAAGTTTATTAACAACTTTAAAAACTTATGAAACTTACTTTTTTGGATGGTTTAGAGTCTTACGAAACTTATAATTTTGTAAGTTAATTTTGTATTTTGATGCTAAGTTGAACACAACTATTTATTATGGTGGTTATGTATACTTTGTCTTTGTAATTAAGTCATATTTTGCATTATTGACCTATTTGCAATATTATATTATCTTACATGTGCCATGTATATAATAAATTTTATATAATTTTAATTTAAGGTAAACTTGCACGAATTTACATAAGTAAAACGAGTTGAGGTAAACTCTTGAATTGGAAAACCTTGGTTCAGTGTTGCTTCGGATTGTGCAGTGTAAAATTGTGTTTCTGAGGGCATGTTCCTAGGGTGTGGTACTTTTTTTTTTTTTTCTATGGTTGTTTTTTTCTTGTTTGCTTGTGTTTTTGGTGTGCAGCTCCTCTGTTTGTAAAGGGGTTTTATGGGATATTTTCCTTGTTTTTCATCAGCTTTCGTTATTTCTTGTAAGTTGGCTTGATTAATAAATTTTCCAGTTCAAAAAAAGACCACAAATTATTAACGTAAACGACTTTGTTTTTTTCTCTCTTCGTGTTAAGTCATTTTTTGGTGTAGTTCATCAACCATTAGAGATAAATTTTTTGGTTAACGACATTTTGTTTTTGAATAGGCATATTCAAATCCATAATAGTCCGTTTCACCTATATGAATTGAATTTCGCCGCTTCATTCTTTAAAACCAAAAAAAAAAATTATTTTCTCGCAAATCTTTATCTTTTAATATCTTTATTTTTATCTTAAATTTGGGTTCTTTTAGAAAATTAAGATACAATTAAACATATATTTATTTTATATTCATACAACAATCTAGGAGATAGTTTCTTGTTAAGAAAAAAGTGGGACTGTGTTGGTATTACGAATGATACTCAAACCCTCTTCTTTGTTTAAATACTTAACTTGGAGTTTGGTTTTTTACCAAACAAGTATACTATTCATGAGTTGTGAACTAAGTACTCTATGTAGTTCTCTCATTTCTAATACATTTGGTTGTTAAAAAAAAATTCTTACAAAAATTTGAGCTCTTAGTATTAAATATTTTTTTTTAATAAATTAACAATTCTCATATTCAAGTCCAAACTTAAATGATGAGAGATGAAAGACAACTAAAATAAAAAGAATTATAAAAAAGCACATTAAGTAGAAAAATGCAATAATATCATTGTTTATATTTATACACAAAAATGAATAAGCATAACGCTAACATGACAATAATAGTTACTCGACAAGATTAAATTTCCCTAAAAAAAAAAAAAATTTACTCGACAAGGATAGTAAAAGTCCTTATTTTTCCTTAACACCAACAAATAATAATGAAATATCAAAATAAATACCGTAAAAATCTCTCACGCTCTCAAATATACATAGAGAAACTCCTAACAATCATCAATGTACTGCAAAAGAACGTTATGCACCAGAACAGGTCAATATGACTTGTCTACCTTCATGAAATCCACAAGAAAATAAGTGGAATCATCATGCGTTCAGTGCTTGAAGATGGCAAGCATTGACAAGACAATTGAAACTCCCATCATAGCCACTGAATTTGTAACAGATCCAGCAGCTCCAGCATCAGGACCTGGTGCTGGAGCCAACGAGGGACTGAGGTCTTGGGCAGAGGATAGGGTTGCGGCGAAGATGACGACGAAAAAGAAGGAGAAGAACCTCATAGTTGATGATGCCATTGCAAAACTATGGAATTCTGATTGAAAGTGAAAAATTGAAAATATAAGAGAAGTTGTGAATGTTGAGAAGTGGATGATATGAGAATTGAGAGGGTGTGAGAGTATTTATAAGTGAAGAATTATTATTTAGAGAAGCGTGTGGGGTCCACAGATAACGTGGACAGTTGGAGCTTGAAAATATATTACTATGAATGAGTCGGCCGTTAGATGTTTCTATACGTTTGTGAGCTGTGTGAATGTGCTGTTCAGTTATGTTAAACAAAAGTGGAATTATCATATCTTTGGTTTTTCTTTGAAGAACTAAACCGCTATAATAGCCAATATTTTCTGATTTAAAATTGACTCGGACTCTTCTTTTTTTGATCAAGACTTGGACTCTTGTAAGTTCTAGGAATACATTAATAATTCAAATGGTGGATGTATAGAAGAATATGAAATTCTAGCGTACAGGTTTTAAAATGTTTTATGCGATGTTTCAATGTGAGACACATAGTAGGCAAATGTTTTGGTTAATGTTTCAACATCATGCAAATAAATAAATAAAACACAGAAAAATAAATGACAAGGAAGTAAAGAATACAGTGAGTTTGTTGACCCAGTTCGGCACAACTCACCTACATCTGGGGGCTACTAAGTCAGGAAGAAAATCCACTAGTGTAGTCCTTATTCAATAGCTCTCAGTAAACTCCTCGTTTACACTAAAGACCTAGGACATACCCGTTTAGACTTCAACCTAGGAACTCCTAGATCTGAGATCACATCACACTATCCTATGGTCAGTCACAACCCCTGTGACCTATCATACCTCAAACAACAAACACAAAGATGAAGTTACCTTCAAATACAAACAACTAACACCTTATTTCACAACTTTGGTGTAGTACACAAGAGTATCAAACTTACACAAACAGTCCTAAAGAAGTATCACAAACGATACAAGAAAGGCTCACAAAAGGTTCTAAACCTGCATCACAAACGATACAAGAGTAGAGCACATGTAGACTCAAAAGGTTAAAAATCTAAACTTTTTAGTATGACGGCTTGAATGATCAATTAGGTCTTAAAGTCTTGTTTATATACTGAAGCAGCTTGAGCCAAATACTTAGTTCTGCTTCAGAACAAAGCAGATCAGTTCAGCTAATCTACAAAATAGAAATCAGAAACAAATATGGAAAGTCCTAAAATGTCGGAACATCTTTAGGATCGTTCCATCCAATAACAAATATTTCCTAAAATATAAATACTACTTTAGAAATATTTCACAGATGATTCTGTAAAGATATGCGCGTTGCTTGGTCAATAAGATAAGGAAATATTGTTTCCTTAAACAATAAAGGGCGCACGTACAAATAGGCATGAACCGAGGCACACTGAACCGTGCTAGGATGTTGGAACATCGTATCCAACATCTTACAGAGATGCCTAAACACATGTTGGAACATTGGTTCCAACTTACACATACAAGGATATTTGTTTTAGCAATAATGCAACCAATACAAATACCCAACAATCTCCCCCTTTGGCAAATTTTTGGTTAAAACAAATTAAGGCCAAATCTAACGAATAAAGAGGGATACAAAATACCATTTCTCCAAGAGCATGCATACATACCTATGAAGAAACAACTAGCACACATAATCTAAAGAGATACCTTTGATACACTTCCTCAAGTCATCACGAACACATATTCAAGAAGAAGAAGTAGCAGACAGTATCACTAAAGAGATGTCAGAAGTGTGCATACAAGAATACCTCACATAATCTTCAATCACAACTACAGTTGTAGAGGTTTAACAATTTATTAGAGTCATGCAGCAGCGGATAAGATAAATGCATAATCTCACTAGAGCAGAGGAAAAATAAATTCCTATGCTACAGACAGGAAACATCAGTTACCATACATATTATATGTTTCCACATCCAACACCACATAGAGTAGAGGAAAAATAAATTCATGTGCTACACTCAGAGAAAATAAATTCCCACACAAGAATAGGATGTTTCAACATCCTTCATAACAATAGACAGGAGTACTGCCACACATAGAGGCAAGGAAAAAATAAATTTTCCAAACCTACAAAGTATTGTCACCAATCAACGATAGAAGCACGGGAAAAATAAATTCCCACACTTACAAGTGACAGACATGGATGTCTTCAGAGTACTGTCACCAACCACAAATAGAAGCAAGGGAAAAATAAATTCTCATACTTACAAGTGACAGACATGGACGTCTAAACATCTGACTCTACATCCTATCAACTAGCTTGAACTAGCACAAGGACACATAGAAGTATCACTCCACCTGAATATAAGAACCTATGAGTGACTATTTACAGGAATATTCCATTACTCCCCCTAAACACATGCACAATAAGAATCCCAAAACTCTTAAGGCATAGAATAAAAGAAAACTTCAGGGCTGATTCAACCAAATTCTTCAGGGAATACTCACCAACTAGCATACCTAAGCTAGCAGACCTATCAAGGTCACACATAATCATCTAGGCTTTTAAAAGTCATACACAAAGACATGTGTCATTAATCTATAGCACATCAGCAGGAAACATGTACAACAGAAACACGGAGAAAAATAAACTCTCGAAGCAGCATCAAGATGTTGCAGCATTAGTGCCAACATCTACACATAACCTGAAATAGTTGCAAAATAAATGCAACAACAGAAAAACATGCATATATGCAAAATAAATGCAATATACCACACAACAGATCAGGCATATAGAGAGTATAAATATACCATTTTTCTCCCCCTTTTTAGCCACAAAATGTGCCAATAGAAAAACTTCAAGGGTAACCACAGCAGTGCATACCATACGTAGGAAAACTTTCAAAGAGGATCATAAGTAGACATACGCAGAAAAACTTCAACAACAGAAACAAAAATTAGACAAATAAGATGTTTCAACATCATCTAGCACATCAAAAAGGAAAAAATAAATTTCCATCAGCAAGAGAAAAAATTTCCCATACATACATGCAACTGTCATCCTACCAAGCAGCTTGAGTACATCCAAGTACACTTCATAGTATCACTCCCCCTCAATATAACAGCTTGCGAGTGAATACTAATACAGATAAATACTACTCCCCCTTTTTAGCCATAAATTCTGACAAACTAATCAGAAAACTCCACACACTTTGGTCACCACTTTCTGATACATCATTGTCATCACCAATAGTCACAGTATTACCATCCTCATGATCAGAAACCTTTTCACTTTGGGATCTTTCATTATCAGAGGTTGACTCAACCACAAACTTTATTTGATTAGGTTGAACCAGGAATGTTGTAGCATCCGACGCAACATCCGGTGCAATAACAGTTTTAAAAGCAAACACATAAACACTTTTATCAATAATATTATCAACATCAGCAACATTCAAACTAGACTAAACAAGGTTGCCAAACTTAGTCAAAGCAGGTGAAGCACTTATCGACACAGAGGAAGTCACAAAAGAACTTACATTTGGAGTTTTGGGTCTCCATTCTTTCATAGCTTGAGCAATCTTACCACTGACCTTTGGTTGAACATGAAACTGAGGATATCCATACAATTTGAAACAAAAAGGTCTTATATGACCTTTTCTCTTACAGTGGTGTAAAATCCAAGGACAAGTTACCTTTTTGTCCTGAGAACTATGTTGTTCTCCAGAATGTTGCAACATTGTCTTGCTTGTAGAAGCAGTATTTATTCCTGTAGCAACTACATAATTGATATCTTTGTCCTGCTTTTGCTTTCTTATCATCCCATGTTCTTCTGGAGCATAAGCAAAGTTCCGGTTCTGTTGTTTCTGGTTTAAAGGATTGTAATCAAAACCTATACCATTTGGTTTTCCTTTAACTTGACCTTCTAAAATTTCATCAAGAACCTCAGTACCAGTTGTCATCATTTTCACTTGCTTTTTAACATGTTCAAGTTGAGAGTTAAGAAGTGTTACCTCATCATTGAGTTCAGAGGTTTTTACCAGATGATTACTTCTTTCATCCAGCAGTTGACTATTTATCTTCTTCTGTTCTTCTAGCATCTTGCATATCTCTACACTTCTGACATAAAATCCTTTATAGGAAGCAGCTAACTCATCATAAGCTAACTCTTCATCACATGATTCAGTGTCAGAAAGAACTCTACCAGTCATGGCAATCACATGCTTAATAAATTTACTTTCATCATCTCTTTCCGGAACATCTTCATCAGACCAAGAAACAGTCAAGCTTTCCTTTTGTTTCTTGAGAAAAGTGGCACATTCTGTTTTAATATGACCATATCCTTCACATTTATGACATTGAACTCCCTTGAATTAATTACCCTTATCATCTGTTCTGGAATTCTTCATATTATTTTGTTGTTTACTGATGTTGAACTTGATGTTCTGACCATATGATCTAGGTCTCCAGTCAGCTTATTTCAGAACCTTGTTAAATTGTCTTCCAAGAAGCACAATTTCTTCAGAAAGTCTTTCATCATTCTCATAATCTCCTTGAGAATCCTTAACATCATTATTTGAGATAAAGACAATGTTTTTCTCTTTCTTTTCTTCCCTGTTGTTGATCATAATTTCAAAATTCTGAAGGGATCCTATTAGTTCATCAACCTTCATATTAGATATATCCTGAGCTTCTTCTACAACAGTGACCAGTGACCTTCATGTCAAATCTTTTAGGTAAAGATCTAAGAATCTTTCTCACTAGTTTTTCATCAGTCAATTTTTCCCCAAGTGAGTCACAGGAATTAGCAATATCAAGGACATTCATATAGTAATCCTATATGTTCTCATCCTCTTTCATTTTCAGATTCTCAAACTTAGTAGTAAGAAGTTGAAGTCTTGAAATTTTTACCTTAGAAGTGCCTTCATAAGCAGTTTTGAGAATCTCCCAAGCATCCTTGGCTATAATGAAGGTGAGAAAGAAAGAACACAAGCAATTATACAGGTTCCTTTCACAAACCGGAAGTAGTCATGTCCCCCTTGTACTTCCAAGGAGAGTTCCACTAAAATGTAATATCAGATTACAAGTTGCTCAATCACACAAGAAAGAGACTTCTCAATGCTCAAGGACAACTCCAAGAGACTTCTATGCTCAATCACACAAGAAAGAGACTTCTATGCTCAAGGACAACTCCAAGAGACTTCCTTTGCTCAATCACAACTGAAAGAGACTTCTATGCTCAAGGACAACTCCAAGAGACTTCCTTTGCTCAATCACAACTAAAAGAGACTTATCTTATCAATTACAAAGAATTGAATAAGGTTTTGAATACTTGATATACAATCAGAGGTATTCACAAAAAAATACGAACAGAACATACTCTGTTTTTCTAGACACTTGAGAATTCTAAGATATGACTATTGTAAGAATTCTCTAAGTTGTTGATGTGTTTACGACGTTTTGCACAGAGAGTATTGGCCTTATGTTCTCATGTATGTGTATGTATTCTTCAAGTCTTTATCCCTATTTATAGAGGATTTGAGAGACGTTGAGAATTTAGCTGTTACATCAACTTTGTCTTGCTTGAAGCTTTGATTCTTCACCATTGATCTTTTGCCTGATTTGATAATTGTCCTATGAAGAACTAATTTCATATCCATTCCATTTGAGACGAAAAAATGTCTGCAGCAAAGTTACTGTTATTCTTGTCTTGTTGTGGAGACAAGTTGCAGAGCTGGTGGTTGCAGAGGCGTGCGCAGAGTTAGTGGTCGTACACTGTACTTTGTCAACTCTAGTGAAGTAGCTTCTGGTGAGATGCTTCTGATAACCTTGCTTCTGATGAGCTTGCTTCTGATGACGTGTCTTCAGGAGCGCTTTCTTCAGAATCGTTTCTTCAGACGCCTTTCTTCAGATGCATATCTTCAGATGCATTTCTTCCAGACGCTCTAAGCTTCAATAAAATTCCTTTGCTCTTTGATTTGTTCAATCAGAATCTTTATGAATAGTGCTTTGATTTGGATCCTGTACACTTGAACAAATGTTTAGCATTTCCAATTGATAATTTTTAATACCTTGTTATCATCAAAACTCAAGAGGTGATTTTGAGAAACACCCTTTGTTCCAACATATAATGCACTGCTTGATCATCCTGAACATGTTCTTGTCAACACCTTTAAAAAGAGCATTCAAAGTTTTAGAATTAGCAAGGGATAACTCATCTTCAGTTGTAGTCTATTCTTCCTCTGGTTTCAGAATAGTTGTCTTGTTTCCATCTTTATCAAGTGCCACAGGATGTTCCCAACCTTTTAACACAACCCTCCAAGTCTTGTTGTCAATGGATTTAAGGAAAGCACTCATTCGTGATTTCCAATAATCATAGTTGGATCCATCCAACAAAGGTGGTCTGTTAACAAATCCTCCTTCCTTGTCCATTATGCCAGAAAAGATCTCCTCTGGATCTCACCCTAAAACAGGCAGGGTGCCTGCTCTGATACCAATTGAAATTCTAGCGTATAGGTTTTAAAATGTTTTATGCGATATTTCAACGCGGGATACACAATAGGCAGATGTTCCGGTTAATGTTCCAACATCATGCAAATAAACAAATAAAACACAGAAAAATAAATGACAAGGAAGTAAAGAACACAATGAGTTTGTTGACCCAGTTCGGCACAACTCACCTACATCTGGGGGCTACCAAGTCAAGAAGGAAATCAACTAGTGCAGTACTTATTCAATAGCTCTCAGCAAACTCCTCGTTTACACTAAAGACCTAGGACATACCCGTCTAGACTTCAACCTAGGAACTCCTAGATCTGAGATCTCATCTCACTATCCTATGGTCAGTCACAACCCCTGTGACCTATCAAACTTCAAACAACAAACACAAAGATGAAGTTACCTTCAAATACAAACAACTAACACCTTGTTTCACAACATCGGTGTAGTACACAAGAGTATCAAACTCACACAAGCAGTCCTAAAAAAGTATCACAAACGATACAAGAAAGGCTCACAAAAGGTTCTAAACCTGCATCACAAACGATACAAGAGTAGATCACATGTAGACTCAAAACCCTAAAAATCTAAACTTTTTAGTATGACGGCTTGAATGATCAATTAGGTCTTGAAGTCTTGTTTATATACTGAAGCAGCTTGGGCCAAATACTTAGTTGTGCTTCAGAACAAAGCAGATCGGTTCAGCTAATCTGCAAAACATCAGAAACAAATATGGAAATTCCTAAAATGTCGGAACATCTTTAGGATCGTTCCAACCAATAACAAATATTTCCTAAAATATAAATACTACTTTAGAAATATTCCACAACTGATTCTGTAGAGATATGCTCGTTGCTTGGTCAATAAGATAAGGAAATATTGTTTTCTTAAACAATAAAGGGCGCACATACAAATAGACATGAACCCAGGCACACTGAACCATGCCAAGATGTTGGAACATCGTATCCAACATCTTACAGAGATGCCTAAACACATGTTGGAACATTGGTTCCAACTTACACATACAATGATATTTGTTTCAGCAATAATGCAGCCAATACAAATACCCAACAGAATCGTTTGTCCAAGTGGAACCATAGACATATTTTTATTGATGGTAGAATTGTTCTCTTGAAGTCACTCATCTCAACCATTCATTTTATTTCACTGGACTTTATAAAAATTTATTAAAAAAACATTTTAATGGTTGGATTATCATTGGACGAGTGAAAAAGGCACGAAAAAGAATCCTTATCCGCACTCCATGTACCTTATAATTGTCTCTTTGTGGTTGTGTACGATTTTTAAGAAAACGATCAGTTATATTGATTTTAATAGTAGAGTTAGTACATCCTCTTATCACTATTATAAATCATAATAACATTTTATAAAAAATCGATTTTTGTTTATAATAATGATTGGATAGTGTATCATTTACCAAAACACTCTTATTAATGGTCATTGTGAGTTTAACTCAATTGGTAGGAACAATGCATAATATATGCAAGGTTTGAGGTTCAAACCTCGGCCACCACAAAAAGAAAACACTCACTCTTATTAATTAAAGTTAGTGGATTAATTAAATGGAGTGAAATTCAATAAATAAGGTATATTAGTGGAAAAATCAATAAATTTTGCAGTGTGACAATTATTATGAGATAGAGAATAAATGTTAAGTGATATATGTGTTGTCCAATAACAAACAAAGTATAAAAATTAAACTCTCATTATATAGTAAATTTTAGGGACTAATGATTTATTGTATATAATTATTAAGAAACAATTTGTTAGTCAGAAAGAAAACAAAAGACAATTTGTAAAGGAAAAAAGAAACATTTTTTTGGTAAAAAAAAAAAAAAAAAAACATTTAGCAAAATGTTGCTACTATGGAGGCTTGGATCTCAAGCTATTGTTGTCAAAGAATCTTCGAAATCATCGCCTTTGATTTCTATCGATGTAGTTTTGTCAGAAAAAGTTGCTCCTACGAAGGCTAAGATGGAAACATTAACTGCTGAACTTGAGAGGAAAAATTTTGAACAAGAAATGATAATACAAAAGATGGAGCATTTGAAGCGAAGGTTTGGAAATATTATGCCTATATGAACTCTTCGATTCAACCAGAAGGATAAGGTGATATTGGTAGCAATGAGATGGGTGAACTTTAGCTTGATCCCTTTTATTAATGTTGTTTTTTTTTGTTAGATCAAACATTTCATGATCTTTTTATAGTTTGGATAGCTCTATATTGGTGACACTGAGATGGATTGATGTTGAACTTTAGTTTGGTTACTTTTATTTATCTATTTTTTGGTATATCAAACATGCATATTATGATCTTTTTACATATATTGGACAACTTTATATTTTAATATCATGTGGTGGTGTTATATGAGTGTACTTTTATGTCACTTTTGTAAATTTGATGTTTATCAAAATATAATTGTGACATTATGAAGAGTTAGATAAACAATAATATTTTTAGAGACGAAACTTCTATCCTTCTATGTAGAGACATAATATTAATAATTTAAGACGAATTATTTATAAATTTCACAACAAAGTTTAGAGATGGAATTATGTTTGTTAGATACAGTGGTTTCCGTCTCCAACAACGTCGGATTTAGCCCATCTTTCTTTTAACCATGAGCGACATATATTACTATTTGGAGACGGATTTATTTCGTTTCTCATTGGAGATGAAAATTTAAATTCCATCTCTGAAGGCTTAACAACGGTGATAATAACCACAGTCCTAGTTCGGCGTGTGATTCCGTCCCAGATATGTTTAGAGACGGATTGCTCATTTTAGAGACAGATTTTCCCTTCTCCATTCTTAACTTTTCTAGCCGGGTGAAAAATTAAAAGAATACTTATTTATTCTAAAAATACAAGTAACTTGTCAATGAAGTTGGATTAGGTTGTAATTGATTCATATTCCGCAAATATGTGTTTTCAACTTTTGTTGTCATTGTAAGAAACTCTCTATTAGATGATCTGTAAATATTTATGTTAGTGTTCAATGAGACCTAGGACATTTCATGACCTTGTTGGTCAGTTCTTTGTTATTATATAAAAAAAATATAAAAATACCAGTAACTAGAAAAGCAAGGAATAAGATTTGGGAAAACTAATAAGTTGCGAAAATCATTGTTTATATATTACACACAAAAACGAATAAGCTATAACACTAAGATGCTAAAAATAATTTTTCTACAAGGATGATAAAATCCTTTTTATTTTTACCTAACACCTACAATGAATAATGAAATATGAAAATAAGTACTCTAAAAATATTCTCTCGCTCTCAAGTATACATGAAAAAAGTATAGATAGATCAACTCAATAATCTATAACGACTATCTTTGAGTTGTGTTCTTTTTCCTTGTTTCCACGAAATTCACAAGAAAATTAGTGGGTTCAAGATGTTTTCAGTTCTTCAAGATGGCAAGCATTGACAACACAATCGAAGCTCCGATCATACCAACTGAACTCGTAACAGATCCAGAGGCCCCGGCATTAGGACTTGGTGCCGGAGCCGATGAGGGACTGAGGTCTTGAGCCGAGGCCATAGCGGCCACGAAGACAACAACAAAAAAGAAGGAGAAGAACTTCATTGTAGTGGTTGATGATGCCATTGGTAAACTGTGAAATAGAGGATGTTGAAAATGAAAACTATGACAAATTGTGAAGCAAAGGAGTAGTTGTGCAAGTTATGTATGTTGAATTAGTGGTGGGAGTATTTATAAGATTGGTGAAACGCGTGGGGCCCACAGATAACGTGGACAGCTGGAGCTTGAGAGAAAATTATGCAGACATTGTATTACATGAAATGTGCTGTTTATCTTGATAAATAGCCAATTAGAATGATTGGTTGTGATATGTTTTGTTAATTGCTTTTTCTTTGAAGAATTCAACTGCCATAAGGACACATGTTTATGTTTTAAAAATTGACATGGACACTTCTTACTCTCTGAATAATTTTTTGTTCGACAGACAGTTGAAACTTTCTCGTAGAATCCGTCCCTAGCTGTGTGTTGTCTTCAATATGAAGGCTGTTTTGATTTTGATATTTTTTAGCCTACGAAAGTTAAGATTTAATGTGACGTGGCCAAAGATATAATGAAATTGAGTTTAACATATTCATGTGATTTGTCCCTCAAAAAAATATTCATGTGATTTGTTTCCTTAAAAAAAAATTATTCATGTGTTTTGTTGAAATGTTTATTAGTGAAGTATGCTAGTTCACATGAGAAACTTTGTGTTCATCATAATATGTCAATGGATTGATCAGACACATGCACTCTTCAGTCCCGGCCTTGGGGGCTTCCAAAAGCTATGTGCCTCATGAAAAAAATTAAGTCTAATACCCATCCCTCATTCAAATATAAAAAAAACATGTTTTACTTATTTTCCTTTTTTCAGGAAACGTTGGTTTTTTTTATACTTTTGTTCTCCTTTCTGGACATAAATTTGATTCTATCAAACCACTCCCAATTTGTATAATCATTTAATCAGTCAATTTGAAAAGTTATTTCATTGATTGAACCACAACAATAATTTCTTTTTCCTATAAACCATTCGTTTTCCCCTTTCACACAACGGAGGAGTGGCAAATCCAAACGACACCATTAGATAAATTTCACCTCACTTTCGCTTAATTGTTTTTATATTTTGTTTCATGTTTAAAAGATCTTCTGATTATGATTTTTTAACGAAACTTAACTACACAAAAAAAAATTGTGTTTTTATTTTACTGGGGACCTATTTTACTTTGAGAGCCGAGCCTCCTATTTCATAGGAACGACCCTCCCACTCCTCAGTCTCTATATTTGCACTACTCTCGTTTTGTGTTAAAAATTTACAATTGTTGCGTTGTCTCGTCTCTACCCTCCTTCTTGCCTCATCATTCCGTGTTGTAGTGTCTGAATTTGTCTCGCGCTCACCCTCTAATTGATAGTGTAATTTACCTGTAATTGATATTGTAGCCGAAAACAAGACCGTCGTTATGGGTGCAAACAACTCTATAGAGTCTGACTTCTAAAATATTTGAACATCAAAAAGTTTATTATATATGTAGACCTAAAGACCCTCATCCAATCATTTGTTAGTTTAAAAAAATATGTAAATGAAATGACCCAAATCAAAAAGTTTGAGAAAGATGACTCTTTTTAAGTAGCCAGAAGGTTGATAAAGATATTAGTTAAAAGTTGTATTTTTATGTTAATGATTAGAGTATGAACTTTTTTTGTGTTGGTTACAATAATGACAATTTTTTTTATGAGGGGTGGCCTTAATGCCCTGAGGGTGGGCGATAGGGGCGGCAGTCCAGAACATCATTTTTTTCGGAGCATTAAAATGATTATTTTTACTTAGTAGTTAGTACTATATAGATGATTTTTTAATTTGCTTTGATTAATTATATTGAAAACATATTTTTAGAGAACTTTAATTATAAATGAATTTTTTGCAATAAAAAATATAAGACACAATTTTATTGTTTCACCCAGGACACTAAAAATTTTACAACGGCCTTGTTTTTTATGTTTATGGTTATTTACAATTTAAATAAAATATTGCACTTTTAAAAAAAATTCTAAACCAAATTTTTTATTAGAGGTCTAATTTTAGCATGAAAGTCGGACATACACTTTAATTGGGATGACTCTAGCCGAAAGTAATGTAAATGAATGTGAAGGTGCTTCACATGGAGAAAAATAATTGTTTGACAAAAGTGTAAGTAATGGCAATTGGCCAACAACTTACCGTGAGTTGTTTTCGGTGAATCATCTTGGTTTTAGATTGCACAACATGCACCTTTCGTCTTTTTAGATTATTTTTTTTTGGTTTGCTACAAAACTAAAAATATATATTGTGGCTCTCATAGATACTTTAGGGTGTGAGTAGTGACCGTACCTGATCAGAAGGTGATTATCAGTGCAGTTTCGTACGGTGGTTGAATGATGGAAGAATATGCCAGTTGATAACTGGAACGGCGGAGGGTGTGCCCATGGAGACACTCTAACGTTCTAGTCAGTATGAAATCAGAATGAAGGTTTAGAGAGAGAGTAGATTCTAAATTTGGGGACTGCTAAAATCCCCTTTATATAGAGGTGGATGTTTGCAGGGCCGTTGTCTAGCACACATGTGCTCGACGGTTACGAATTTGTAGGAAGCGTAACCATCGAGGAGAGATTCACGGGTGCTATGATGGTAACCATTACTGTTTGTTAGAACATGTCTCCTTTGCTCCGAGCACCCCCTTCGTGGGGAGCGAGTGTGTTGCGAGTAATGTTGTCAAATGCATAATCTGAGCTTTATTTGTATTGGGCCTAAGTAATTGGACATAAATGATTTGGCCAGTCCAAAACAATTAGTTAAAGAGAAATACTTGATCGGAAATGAAATATAAGTAAAAAGAATAGTTGAAAAATTGATGTATGTGGTTAAAAAATTAGTTCACATATATACATCATTTTTTAACTACATCTTTTGGTTATATTTCAATCCAAATGGAGTATTGTAAAGCGGGTGGGGTTGCGAGAGAAGTTGGAAGGAGATAAAGAAGTTTCTTTCTTTTTTCTTTTTTTTTTTTGACAAAAAAGAGGTTTCTTCTGTTTTGTTTACAGATGATAAAAAATATTAGCGGACCTGTAAATTTTTGCAATTTCTTCAAACTACGGAAGAAAGAGGAGAAAATTAGAGAAGATTATTTTATCTATGTTGCTAATTGTTTACGATTGAATGCTATTTGGAGGGACGTTTTTGTACAATTTAAAATATAAATAATTTTTCTCTTTCATTTTATATGATATGTAATGATACGATGCTTTAAGTCATATTATATTTAACTTCTTCATCTAAAATTTACCATCTTCAGTCTCAATCCAACAATGATCAACGTGAGATTGTGTGTGAATTCTAGTTTTATTTTACCATATTTGCTTCCTTAACTACTATTACAGAGGAACTAGTTAGAATATTCCTTAAGTTAAACATGTCCCTAATCAAAACCTAAGTTTTCATACTCGTGTCCAAACATAAATGATCAGGAAAGTATATATATTAACTAGAAAAATGCAAAATTTTCATCGTTTATATATTACACACAAAAATATTAACTCATGGATCGTAATGTCCTTTTTATTTTTCTTTAACATCTACAATAAATAATGAAATGTAAAAACAAATACTGTAAAATATTTCACGCTTTAAAAAATACGTAGATAAACAGAACAAGTCAATACTACTTGTCTACTTCCATGAAATCCACAAGAAAATAAATCCACAAGAAAAATAAGTGGAATCATCATGTTTTTAGTGCTTGAAGATGGCGAGCATTGACAATACAATTGAAACTCCGATCATAGCCACTGAATTTGTAACAGATCCAGCAGCTCCGGCATCAGGACCTGGTGCCGGAGACAATGATGGGCTGAGGTCTTGAGCCGAGGCGATAGAAGCAGCCAACATGGCGACGAAAAAGAAGGACAAGAATTTCATTGTAGTAGCTGATGATGCCATTGCAAAATTATGGAATAGAGGAAGTTAAAAATTGAAAATGAAAACAGTGGAAATTTGTGAATCTGTTTCTTAGGTTATGCAAGTTGTGTATGTTTGAATGGTTGATATGAGAATTATGAAGGTATGGGAGAATTTATAAGAGGAGAATTATTTGGAGAAACGCGTGGGGCCCACAGATAACATGGACATCTGGAGCTTGAGAAACAATTCTGCCGACATATCATATGAATGGGTTGCCGTTAGATGTTTGTGTACGTTTGTGAGCTGTGTTAATGTGTTGTTCACTTTTGTTAAAGAAACAATAAGAATGATCGATTATTTTGCTTTTTCTTTGAAGAACCTAACGGCCATACGAACCAACGTTTATTATTTAAAATTGACTTGGACTCTTCTAAGTTCTAAGAATATAATAATTCAAAGTTTGGTGAATATATTTGTAGAAATTTTCAACTAATAAGGTTGATTGTTTTAAAGTTTAAGTTTAAAGAAGACTGGGGATTAAGTTTACATCAAGAGTACCTCTGAATTAAAATCCTATGGATATTATTTCACTAAAAATATTGAATTTCATCGATTCACAAATTTTAAAACACTTTGAACAAAAATCTATTATTTATCTCTCTTAAATAAACTTGAATCTTACTCTTAAAATTAGTTTAAATTATAGTTTTGATCTTAATGAATTAAGGGAGGATCAAACCTGAGACCTGAAGAAGTTAAACATAGCAATTCATAATCCGGCTCTAATGCAATGTTCAATGGATTTTGATCTTAGTTTTGAAAGCTAGACTGGTGTTAGTCTGTATTTTCAATTGTTTATTTTCGATAGGCAAAGTTGTAGTTGAAGAAGCAATTCTTCATATAGCAGCTAATTAGGAACAATTGCATTCGACGAGATTCAATATGTGAGTAGTTCCAAGTCTTTTAAATTTGTATGGAAGGAATTCAAAACCTCTCTCAAGAGGCCAAATCAAAGGTCAAAGACACGTGGAAAGCTGTCCAAGCCTGTCGAAGACATATAGTTTAAGATTGTTGGTCTGTTAGTTATTTTCTTATGTATATATAGTAGTTTTTCATAGGAAAGAAGGGTCACAAATCATAAACAGAATTCTTCATGCTCGAACTATCCAACTTATAAAGAGAATAGAGTAACATGACAATGTATGTTTGATTTGATGAACCATCTTATTAATATAATGCAATTTAATTTCTTTTAAACTTCTTTGTTTTCATTTTCAAAGTCAAATTTGTTTTCAAATCATTAAAATGTTGTTTGATCCTTTCGAATCAAACATTAATCTTCATCTTGTTCATATTCAATCTTAAGAATATAATGAATATTCAAACACGTTTTAAAAAAAAAAAAAATATTGCACAACATGTCCTAAAATTTCTAGTTTGATCCAGAAGTTAATCTTTTAAAACTAGCGCTGGTAAACAATTAGGAACCAAAACTGCTTCGCCGTCTAGAAATGCGGGAATAAAGCATTGTGCTCATTTTCTGTGACATGGCTTTCTTTGTCAAAAATAATGGCCTCAAAATCATTGTCCTTCGACTTCCCCGCTAGAGAAGGACTTTCCTCCTTCAAACTTTTAGGAACATGACACAAACGCTGGTAGACAGATCTCAAACGAGGGTGAAGAACGATGAACTTGTCCTTGAAGGACCTCAACATCTCCACATAATTTTAAAAGTAATTCGTTTTTTGTTCGAAAAAGATGAGTTCCCTGAGGTTTATCCTTACTAATCGTGGTTGTATGCATCACTTGATGCTAGGAGAAACACAAACGAACTGTAGGGACCAAAATTGTACTCGCACCATAATTGAAAAGCTTTGATAAAAGCTAAGTTGTGAGGATAAATTTATGAAGGCACAACTTTCAAGTGATTAAGAACCCCTATCTCAAACTCAGGAAATGGAAGGGTGACATGAAACTTTCAAAACAGGATGTCGTACACGGGAATACAACAACCCCTGAAAGAGCTGCACAACCTTTTCCTTGTCCTAGGACACTCTACCTGTCAATTACCTCAAAAGGTACCATCTAACTAGTGTATGGTATTTATACGCTCCTTGAAGTAGTTTCAAATGTCTATGTGTAGGTAGTTTTCTAGTATAAATAACAGTTTCTCATAGGAAAAGCGAGTCACAATTCAACGACACAGAAAACTTAAACTCAATCAATGGAATTTAAGTTTGTTTTCTTAAATTCCTTTGCAATTTTCTTGTTTCTTTAAGTATTTTTCGTCCTATTTTACTGGAAATAACTTTGACGAATTTGATCTTGTCAAATTTGACAGTTATCTTCATTGTTTTAATAAGAACATTAAGAACATTCATCAAATTCTGAAAAATAACAAACACAATATGTCATAAGATTTATTGGTTGATCTTGCGAGTAAATATTTTTAAATCAACGGTTGTTTACCAAAAATTACGGTAAACAGGGGGAACGGTTGCATTCAAATCGTCAATATAAGCAAGATACCTCTCCTGCAGGAGCACCACAACCACCTCACCCGTAAGATATGTTCTCAGACAGATCATATATACTTAAAACATATTTTGTAATAATTAAAATATTAAGAATAATTTTTTTTGACCTATCTTTTTGTTATGCTAGATGGACAAACATGACACATTGATGTACTCACGGATCATTTTGTAATAATTATAATATTAAGAAGAATTTTTTACAACTCCTTAAGAAAAAATAATTATTTAAGCGGAGAAAGAGCATTAGAGATTATAAAGTTACTCTTTAAAAAAATTATAAAGTTACATTTATTAAAAAAAAAAAAGAGGGACACATGTCTACGATTGTCAATTTTTTTTGTAGTATTATTTGTCTTTTCCAATTTACGGTTGCAACAAACTTTGAACGCAAACAAATTTCATTTTCTTTCTTTGTTAAAGAGTATTATCCATGTGTTATTGATGATCATTGTCCACGAGAAATGTGCTTACCCCTTCAGATACCAAGGTGTGTGGTTGGATTGTGTAAATGCTTTTCACTAAGGTGGGGAAGACATTAGAAAGTACACAACTGCTCTGCTAGAAATTTCCACGAGCTTTCATTGAGTTATTTTGTTTCCACCCAATCGTAAAGGATGTATCAATAGGCAGAGACGAAATCAGAAATAATTGTCACGGGTGGCGAAATAATTAAATATATTGTTGGTCTTATAAAATAACTTTTTTTTGCAACATTTTTGTTAAGTTTAGAAGTAAAAAAAATGTTATTTATATTCGATACTATATTTTTTAATTTTAGAAAATAAAGTATATATAACTAAATAAAAAATACTAATCACTACCAAAAAAAAAATACTAATAGAAATAAAAGAGAAAGAATTTCAGATATAATGAGCTAAAGTTATGAATTTGTTTTGAAAATTTTACCCAATGATATAAATAGATGTGTCAGTTATTGGTTTATTCGATAAACTTTGTGTAATACTCATACTAAACGTATCTAGAAAGTTTAGCATGTGCATTATCTTTAGTACTGGATACATTAAAATTTACAACATAAATTCCTCGAATGAATATTTTATACAACAACACGCGTTCGTACAATCAATACTACAATACTACACATCCAAAGTATATAAAATGCATCCTTAAAGTCCAAGACATCCTGCAGCGGGTACGAACGAACTCTTGCTGAAATATCCATCCGGCTACAAGCATGCTAAATCCTGCTAAACCAACCTGCTGATCTGAAACAAATAAGGATTGGGATGAGACATAATGTCTCAGTGAGTTCTACCTAATCCTAGGCTACAGGTGACCTCGGGGAAACCTATGGTCACCACGTGTCTACAATACAACCTGACGGTTGATTATACGTGTGTGGGCTTGCATGCCTAGACGGTCGTGCATACTAGGATCCGTCGTAGGGTTCTTTATAACTTGTTATCTGGTTCTTGGCATATACCTATACGTGTCATGGCGATCGAGGGAACCTAGGACCGCTACTCAAGATACGCTAAACGCACCGAGCTCTAAACATAACATATGCATGACACGATCCTAGACCGGAAGATCGGGGGAAACCTAAGATCGTCGTCGGTATAACTTCATAGCTTGTCTTAGTTGCATAAACCTGTACATGTCTAACAGCATATCATAAACGTACGTAGTCATATTCATTCATTATGTTAGAGGTTAGCGTTGAACATTCATTATTATCTGGATTCATTTTACGGAGTGTATCGGGTGGAGTAACCCCGAGTACAATCCCATACATGACCGATGAAAACCTAGCTA
>Ga0228710_1003639_pt1 | contig 24451 bp, 12 predicted proteins | sample MedpolnodulmetaG_FD_177995 | JGI IMG/M metagenome (GOLD analysis project Ga0228710, IMG submission 177995) | Root nodule microbial communities from Medicago polymorpha collected in Santa Monica, California, United States - pink nodules | ecosystem: Host-associated > Plants > Roots > Nodule...
ACAAAAAGCAAATACATGGTTCAAAAATAAAATAGAATAGAAAAATCTAAAAGAAAAATTAACATAAATTACTACTTCATTGCACTTATTGTTTCTTTCCTGCTCATCCTTTCTGCTCCAAGAGTTAGCATTTAAGGGGATTAGTTTTATTTAGTTATCAATTAGAATGCGATTAAATTTTTCAACAAAAAAAAAAGAACAGTAGAATACGATTAACAAAAAAGATACATAATATAGAATCCATTGACTACCTTCATTCCAATTTTGATCTCGAGTCTCTTAAATAGTGGGCATTGGTACTTTGCTGTAAAAGAAAGATTGCCAAAATTGGTGTAAACATCTCAAATTAAAAACAAAAAACACAAAAAAGATATTTCATTTCTTAAAAAAATATGCATATCAATAAAATGCATGTTAAATTAGAATACTAGTAAAGCAGTGGTATGAGAGGAAGGCTGTAAGGTCATGTCCTTCCATTTGCAAAAATCAAAATATATGATTCTTCTGTTGTTTGTGTAATTTACCACGGTTTAATTTTTTTTTTTTAGAGAAACACGGTTTAAGGTTTACTATATATAGCCGAGTTTGCATGGAAATTAGGGTATTCTATTTGTAAATGTATTAAATAAGTGTACAACAACTTGCAAAAAAAAAGTCTACAGAAGCAATAGATATATACAAACGATGACACAACAAGATAAGAATGAAAAACTCATCAGTGAGAAGAAAGATTAGGGATTGCTACATTTTAGAGGGAATTTGTTGGGTTAAATTGGTGCGCTGCATTTTAGATGAAATTTGTTAGGTTAAATTGTTGCTAATCTAATGCAGCATTTTAGAGGGAAATTATTAGGTTAAGTTGCTGCAGACCTAATAAAATTAATAAATAAGGATAAGTATAAGGATATAGCCAAGTTTACATGGAAATTAGGGTAGCCGAGTTTGCATGGAAATTAAGGTATTTTGTTTGTAAACGTATTAAATAAGTGTACAAAATATTGTCAAAGAAAAAAAGGCAACATGATAGGAATGACATTGGTGCGATGCATTTTTTTAGTATTAAATAAGTGTACAAAATATTGTCAAAAAAAAGGCATAAGTGTACAAAATATTGTAAAAATAAAGGGAAAAAAAGACATAAGTGTACAAAATATTGTCAAAAAAAAAGGTAACATGATAGCGATGCATTTTTTTAGTATTAAATAAGTGTACAAAATATTGTCAAAAAAAAGGCAAGAGGATAGGAATGAAATTGGTGCGATGCATTTTTTTAGATGGAATTTGTTAGGTTAAATTACTGCTAACCTAATGCAGCATTTTAGAGGGAAATTATTAGGTTAAGTTGCTACAGACCTAATAAAATTAATAAATAAGGATAAGGATAAGGATATAGCCAAGTTTACATGGAAATTAGGGTAGCCGAGTTTGCATGGAAATTAAGATATTCTGTCTGTAAATGTATTAAATAAGTGTACAACATATTGTCAAAGAAAAAAAAGGCAACAAGATAGGAATGAAATTGGTGCGATGCATTTTTTTAGTATTAAATAAGTGTACAAAATATTGTAAAAAAAAGAAGGCATAAGTGTACAAAATATTGTTAAAAAAGAAAAAAGAAAAAAGAAAAAGGCACAAGTGTACAAAATATTGTCAAAAAAAAAGGCAACATGATAGCGATGCATTTTTTTAGTATTAAATAAGTGTACAAAATATTGTCAAAAAAAAGAAGCATAAGGGTACAAAATATTGACAAAAAAAAGAAGCAAGAGGATATGAATGAAATTGGTGAGATACATTTTTTTAGATGGAATTTGTTAGGTTAAATCATGTTAAATTACTGCTAACCTAATACAACAAATTAGGGCCCGTTTGGATTAGCTTATTTTAGAGCTTATATAAAACAGCTTATGCAAATAAATAAGTTTTTATGTACTATTTATAAGTTTTTAAGGTAGTTTATGAAAAACTCGTTTATGAAGATACAATTTTCGTTAGTGGGAGTTTATAAATTAAAATAAAAGCTTATTTATTTACATAAGCTATTTTTCATAAGCTCAAAATAAGCTCAAACCAAACGGGGCCTTAGAGGGAAAATATTAGGTTAAGTTGTTGCAGACTTAATAAAATTAATAAATAAGGATATATGAAAATCGAAGTCCAACAAAATTTCATAACCGTCCTTATTAAAACTCATTATCTCCTTAATTTTATGTGCATAATGGTCATTTTGCAAAATTTAATTTATTTGTTTTTTAAAAAATTAATTACGGATAATGGTCATATCGATCAACTAATCTACTAACAATATATAAAAATCACAGTCCAGCAAAATTTAATAATTTTCCTTATTAAAACTCGTGATCTCCTTAATTTTATAATCGTTCAGCAAACATTGAATGATCGTTTGCATATAAAATAAAAATTTATTTAATAGAAATACTACATTGACGATTGATGTTTATATATTGAAAATAATCTTGAGTTTTCAATATTTTATGAGAACAAGTAAATAATGCACGTTTATGTGCTGTTGCAACTTAGTCTTTCCTTGGAAATGAGAACGAGTTGGTATTGGGTTATCATTTCTTGAATGGGCTTGTGTATCTCGATATTGAGCTTGGATACCATGGTTACGTAAGGGTCAAGTAAATGCATAAAGAATATGTTGGTCCACAACCCTTCAAGCATGAGGCTTTGTAAGGGCGAAATGTTTATTGTAAAGGTTGACACATAGAATATGTCGGTCCACAACGCTTAAGTATAAAGTTCGTAAATATGAATCAGGGTCGGCCCTTTGCAAGTGCAACAAGGCACTTACCACAGGGGCCTCAAATTTAGAGGGGACTAAAATTTAAAAAAAGGGAAAAAAAAATTGTACTACGACCAAAATTTGTCATTAAACGTCCTTTTTCCTTAGGTAAAAATATGAAAGACAACAATTTTGCTGTCAATTATGCAATATCCATAGATAAATGGTTATTTGTTTGTAGATAAAAGTCATGTTTGAACTATTACTCATATATTTAACTACAACCTAATTGTCTGTCACTATAAATGATGTTCAAATTTTTTTTCAATTCTTTTTAAATGAAAAAATGTTAAAATTATAACAGAACCTACGAATTATCGGAGACGATCGTATTATGGATGCCCTAACATACATTGGAATCTTGAGATAAATTATGATTTTGTGAGGGTGCTTGAAAATACAAACAACTTGTACACTTACAATGAAAGATTAAGTAAACTTGTACAACAATTAACAAAAGATCCTCATTAAACTCAATAAATTGCCCAAAGCTGGTTGGTAAATTTCCTTGTCGATGAAACTGCTCGGGAAATAAAATATTCCAAATACGTAGCCGTTTGGGGTTTGGTTTGGGTCACTTAAAAAAATCTTTCAACGATTTAATTTCGAAAATACGTAGCCACATGTAAAACAAAATAATAGTACTATCTTGCTTCATATTTTTTGGTGGCGTACTAACTTGCTTCGATTCCATTAAAAAAACTTACTTCAATAAAAAATATAAATTTGTACCAAAAAATTAATAATAAATATTTTGTTTATATTAGTGCTTTGTCCTTCTCCTCTTTATATTATGCTAATATATTATAAATTACATAATTTTAATTAAAATTATTTTGATTTTAATTAAAATTATGGATATAAATAATAAATATTTTACACTTTCATATATTGTAAGAAACTATATTTTTTTGTTGAGGGGTGTAATAAACTATACTTATATTTTTCAATGTCAGCAATCGGTGGCGGTTTCACCGCTCGGCGACCCCGGGCACACGCTCGAACTCTGACCCAATTTTTTTGCAATTTCTTATATACACCCTTATAAATTGGACAATTTCTTTGGATTTTTTTGATTATTTACTTGCAATTTCTTATGTAAACCTCTATAAATGTGTTGCAATTTTTTTTTGTCCATGCTTTGTAATAATCCTGTCTCCGCCACTGTCAGCAACAATATGGGCATTAGGGATTGGAGATGGTTGCATTGGAGATGTTACTGATGATAGCATTAAGGTGGACATCCCAGATGATCTACTCATTAAAAGTTCAGGTGATCATATTGCTTCAATTGTTGAATGCATATATCCATCAATATTACTCAATATGCATGATACGCCTTTTTTTCAAGATAGAGCAATATTGACTCCTAAAAATACAATTGTTGATGAGGTTAATAACTATGTTATGTCTCTTATTCTCGGCGAAGAAAGGACATATTTGAGTTGTGATTCTTTAATAGCAGATACCGCTTCAGTCAATAGGCCAGATGATATTCACACACCAGAATTCTTGAACACTACCAATTCATCAGGTCTTCCTAATCACAAGATTACTTTGAAAGTTGGAGTTCCTATTATGTTGTTGAGAAATTTGGACATAACAGTAGGGTTGTGTAATGGTACTTGACTAATAGTCACTGAGATGGGAAGATATATTCTTGAAGGGAGGGTTATATCAGGAAGCAATGTTGGAGAGAGGGTCTACATACCAAGATTGTCATTAACACACCGTCTGATACCAGAATTCCTTTCAAATTTCAACGCAGACAGTTCCCTATATCTGTGTGTTTTGCAATGACTATAAACAAAAGTCAGGGACAATCACTTAAGCAAGTTGACATCTATCTTCCACAACCAGTCTTCTCGCATGGGCAACTATATGTTGCAATATCACGTGTTACATCAAGGGATGGTCTGAAGATATTATTAACGGATGACAATGGAGATTGTATCAACGCCGCTTTAAATATTGTTTATGTTTATTTATTTTATTAGTTATGTAATGAATAATTTCAGAATTTTTTTAGCATCTTCATTTTTAATGTCCCGGGTGGTAGCACGGGTAAAAGATCTAGTATAACAAATCTAATATAAATTGTTAATTTTTTTTACGACATCAACAAAATAACATTTTTATATTCAAATTTATTTAATGGTATAATCGAAATGAAAAAGTCAACCTAAAACTGATATAGATATTTTAAGTGCTTTGTAATCTTTGTGTTTGTTTCCCATTATATTATTGTGATACGCCTTGTTCTAGAAAGATTACTCTTATTGAAAATATTTCATTTTAGTGTATTAAAAAAACTATATAGTACAAATAATTTATAATATTTTAACCAAATTTTATATATACATTTTTGACAAAATTTTGATTGACGAAGACTAATTTTTGTTTGAAAAGAATTGATGGAGACTTTATTTTGACAAATAAATGATTTATTTATACGTGAGAGAAATTTCCATGCAGACGTGTCAACCTTCATTCATTTATTATTTCTAAACGCCGCTCTTCTCCTTCCGTTCCCTCTCTCTCTCTCTCTCTCTCTCTCTGCTTCCAATTTTTTCTCTCATTTTTCGTTGTCATTATATTCTCTCTTTTTCTCTTCTTCCTTCACTTCTAGGGTTACGTTTTCTTTACTTCAAAAACTCACTCTTCACTCTGGTACGTTTTCATTTTGCACTTTCACGTTACGATTCATTCTTTTCCACGCGCGCTTGCTTAAAAACTTGCATTCTTCTCTTTCTTCATTCTCAATTTGTTTCTGTTTCTGTTCAACAATGCCAGTTTGAATTCTCTGGATTCATAATCTTAATTTTATTCATTTATTTATTCAATTTCACGTGTTTGTGTGCATTTTTTGTTGTTTTTTTTCTGAGTGAAATGGTGAAAAATGAATATTCGAATTCATTTTCATGGATTCGAAATGAAGAACTTCAACGCGATGAGCCTAATAGCTGTGATTTTCTAAAACTGGATTGTGGAATCTGAGGTTCAAAATTGAAATGGAATTTTTATGATTTTTTTCATAATTTTTAGTTTAGTATATGAATTAAACAAAAAAAGTAATAATAATTTGTTAATTTGTTAATGTGGTTTATTATTCCTTGTATTTTTGGAATGCAGGATGAGGCATAGTTGGCAGTAGTGTTGAATCTTTAAAAGGAAAACTGGAAAGATTGTGATTATTTTCCTTACAACGATGATTTGCGGCGGGAAAGAGAGTAATGCAATTAACAAAAGTGGTGGAGGTTGAATTGAATCTATTATTAAGATCTGTTTTTGATTCAGTCAAAAAAAAGAGAAGATTTGTTTCTGATTTTGTTTTGTTGCTTTGCTTTTTATTTAATGCAGATTTTAATCCATATATGGGTTGAAGAGATCTGTGTGTTTGGTAGTGAAGTGAAAAATTGAAATGGCGATTGCCGGTTTGCATAGTGTGTCTGTGCTTGACTCGTCTTTTTTGAGGGATTCGCAGTCTCAGGCGACAAGAAGGAGGGGAGATGGGAGAAGTGGAAGTACTCGGTCGTCTTCTCTTTTGCAAATGTGGCGGGATATTGAGGATGAACATGCGGTGAGTCAAGTTCAAGGAAGAGCGGGTGAAGTAGTACTTGAACGAAGGAATAATGGGTTGATTGTGGATATTTCGTTAGAAGATGCACCTGATAGCCCAGATATAGGAGAGAGGCGTGGTTTAGAAGATGCAGTTTTGGGTGAGAGTGAGTCGGATACATGGTCACAGTCGCAAAGTCAGAATGAATCTCATGATGGTCATGAGGATTTAAACAATTCTAGCTGTGAAAACTCTTCTGTTTTCGGAGAAGTTGAAAGGGAAAGAGTGCGGCGAGTTTTCAGGGAATGGATGAATAGTGGATCAAATGTTTCCCGAAGAAGTGAAAGTCCTAGGGGAGAATGGCTTGGAGAAACCGAACAGGAAAGGGTGAGAGTTATAAGGGAATGGGTACAAACGAGCAGCGAGCAGAGAAGTGTTTCTTCTGGGGAAAACAGGGAGCAGCCACGTGCTGAAATTGGTACACAAATTGAACGTGTGCGCGATGGATTTGTCGTTAACCACAGTGAGGGACAAAATGAGTATATGCGGAGAAGTATGCGTAAGTTACGTGGCAGACAGGTTATGCTTGATATGCTTAAGAAGGCTGAGAGGGAAAGGCAGAGAGAAATTCACGAGTTGCTGGACCATCAGGCTGTATCACGTTTTCCCCATCGCAATCGCATTCAGGTTTGTCCAATAAGTGATTAATTTCTATTTTATTACATTTCTTCATTTTCATATACCATCTGTTTATTATCTTAACATACGGTGGTGGAGCTTTAGTTCCTGTTAATTGGGTAAAATACACATCAGTCGTGTAAGACAGTACTTGTAAGCAAACACTTTGTTTTTATGCTGAATGTCAAGGTGGAAAACCTAGGTAATGCGAAACAGACTTTCTGTAAATGCCACTCCAGTAAAAATAATTTTATATTTCTAACTTGACTTATATCCCGAGCTTTGTACTCAGTTTGATGAACATCCGTCAAAATGTTTGCAGGCATTGCTTAGAGGCAGGTTTTTGAGAAATGACAGATCTGTTGACCATAACAGGTCCACATCTGTAGCAGAAAGTGAATTAGGCTTATTGAGGCAAAGACAAACTGTATCAGGTCTAAGGTATGCGTATTTTCATGCTATCATTGTTTATGAAAACCATTTAACTATTTATTATGATATGAAATCTGTTAGATCTCTCTATTTCATCCCGTCCCCTTATTGTTTATGAAACTTTTTTATTTATTTTTTGGTATAATTTTGTTGTCTTTATGATACATCGTGTGTGCAGGATTTCTGTTTAAGTTTATTCATGAATCGGTTAACTGAAGAAAATTGAACTGAACTGAACTCAAATATAGTACAAAGTAACTGAATTCAACAATTTTTAATTCACCCCTAACTTAACTGAATAGATTCTTTTGTTCGATGCAGCAGTTAATTCTAATTTTTTAACTGAACTCCTATGGTCAGTGGTAGAGCTTGGTCGGAATATTTTAGGGGACTAAATAAATATATAAGCTATATATATAGAGAGAGAGTATTGCATTAGAATTACAATATTTGTTTGCTGGCGTAGTGGTTACTTCAAAAGGATTCGATCCCTGAACCTATACGTTGCAAAAGCGGTGGCTTACCACTACGCCAGCATGCAGTATATGTTAAAAATACACATAACGTATGTATATAAACAAAACTTGATACCTCAAAACTTATATAATACCTAATTTTTTTCTAAAATAATCTCTGTCCTAACTAAGATCCACCACTGCCCAAGGCATATGCAGAACTGAACTGTTCCTGTCTTATGAAACAAAAAGAGAACACATCATTGTTCGATGAAACTAAATATCATCCTAATCAAACAATTGTAGCCAAAAGAGGAAATAGGAAAATCAAACGATCAAAATTGAATGTCAGAAAATTACAAAGATGCTGTTTTATTTTTATCGTGAATCCCAGTTTTTATCCACAATCGTCGAACCAAGCTATGCTGTTTTATTTATCGTGAATCCTCATTTTTTATAGACGACCATCGAACCAAGCTCAGAAAGGCAAGTGTTAATGTTAACATTAGTTGTCAATTGAACATTCAAAGTAGAATCTAGGATCTTGCTATGTTGTCGATGGTGTGATATAGTGTGGTGTGGCGGTGCAGCCCTCCACTGCCATGTCATAGTCTCGCAAAGCGCCGTTGAGAGTAGCAGCAATAGCGGCAACAATTAGCAGTTGAAAAGCAGTGCCATTGCGGTGCAATCCTGCTACTGTAGTGTGGTTTGATGGCTGCTATTGCAATTTTGGGGGAAAAAATTCTCAAAAACCCTAGTTTTTTTGTTTTTTTAAACTTGTTGAGGGTATAGTGGTACTTTTGCATCGTTTGAGTTACCTAATATTGTAACCCGTGTTTAATTGTGGCTGCTTTTCGTTCTTCGAGTTTGAGTTCTGCCGTTATATTGCCTTGCTCTCATTCGAGTTCTTCTCTATTTCGTCTTCTGCCATCGTTTTACTCCTTGCTCTATTTCTGTGCAAAGGTTTGTATTCTCCTTCCTTTCTGTTTCTGTTTGAGTTCTTCTTTCTTGGTTCGTTTTCGTTCTTCTCCTTCTTTTCTGTTTCTGTTCGTGTTTTGTTTTCTGAGGTGGACACAGATGTGGAAGCATGATTTTGGATCAATGGCTTGTCATTTTGTTTACTTTTAGAACTTGCTTATGTCTTTTTCTGATGGGATGTCATTTTGAGTACTTTTAGAACTTGATTTTGATGGAATGTTATTTTGATTACATTTAGAACTTGATTTTGTTGTGATTTCAGTTCGATTACATTAAGAGCTTATTTTGATGGGAAATGACCAAGTTGATTATGATTAAGTTTGATTTTCCCTTTAATTGTGTGTTTTTCTGTTTTTTAGTATTTATGTATGCTGTTGGAATTTATGTTCCCTTTGTACATGGATTTTAGTCTTCACAATAGAGGTCATCATGCAATCCGCTATACCGCTATAACATTTTTGGGGTTCGGCACTACGCACCGCTATCTGAGATTGACAACATAGGGATCTTACTATGAAGTAGTTTTGTACGATAGAAATAAGGTAGCATACGAGATGATATGTACGAGAGAAAAAGCCAATATCATGAAAGTAAAGAGATGCAACAGTTGGAATTAGGAGATATGGGGCGTAGGGCGTGTAGGTGAAATGTGAGAGAAAGGCGAGTGAAATTCGAGAAGCTAAGAGAGATGAGACTGTCCAAATTGAAGAATGTCGGTTCAGTTCACTACAGTTCACCAACCTATTTTCCAAAAAAGTTCAGTTACTGAACTGTGCTTTAAAAATGTGTGTTCAGTCCAGGAACTGATGTAAAAAGTTAGGCTTTAAAATGGGTGCAGTTCAGTTCACTGTGCAGGACGACTCTTTTCAGTGTTTTTTTAACAATCATATTTTTCTTGTCTGTGTCCACATGCTCATTTTCTAGGGTCTGTTTAAAAGAAATGTCAAATCCAGCTGAAAAATAAAAAAGGAATGATTCATGTCAAGTTTGTTTTATGCTGTTTGACTTGGGATTCACGAATTGCCTTACAACAATGGGCTTTTTGTTGGGAAATGACATATTCGCAGTTGAATGAAACTGGTTTGAGGGTGATTATGAAATTAATAACTTCTGTAAAAAAAATTCCCACTGCATTCAGATGGATCAAAATAAGCTATACACAATGAGAAAATGTTCTTATGTTGCTGTTGCACTTAAAGCTACTAATTGTTCTGATTTCATGTGTTTATAATTTTGACCACTCCATTTTGTATACTTTTTTTGTGCCAATGACATTAGCTCTTTGTTTGAACAGGGAAGGATTCTTCTCCAGAATGGACAGTACCGGTTGCAGCCAAGCAACCAGCAACCTATCTGATACCTCATCAAACATTGATATTGATTTTAATACAAATGAACAAACTGGAGAAAGCAGTTCATGTATGGTCATTGAACCTACAAACGTAAGAGATAATAGGGTTGGGATATCTGGTGACCACTGTCTAGAAGGAATTACATCTGAGAGTTTAGATTGTCAAGAATCTACTGCCCATGTAGAAGGAAATCAGTTGCAGTGCTTGCAAATTGAGTCAGTAGATAGGCAGTCATCATTCAGTGATGGGAGTGAAAGAAGAGATTACACTGGGCAAAATGTTGAGATGGTGGCAATCAGAGATAGAGAGCATAGTAATAATCAGGTATCCAGTGAGGTACATAATGAGCAATCTGAGCTGGGTGATATAAGTAACGGTGAAAACAATTCATCAAATCAAAGTGATTATACGGAGAGCAATGTTGTTGATGATGTGAATGGATCTGGTGCTCTAGAAGAACAGCTGGAACAAATTGTTGAAAATGAAGGAAGTAGCTTGCATCAGAGTAACACTGAATGGAGAAATAACACCGATGAAAGTGTGGATGATAATCAGCTCAGAAATACAGCAAATGAGTGGCCTGAAAACAGTTGGGTCAATGAGGATGTAGAAAACCCTCATCTGCAAGAAGCTTCTGAAGTTTGGCAAGAAGATAGTGGCTTCCAAGAGGCCGTGGAAAATTGGTTAGGAGGACCTTCTGACCATGAAACTGCTCCAAGTAGTAGAGTTCATAGTTATTATTTTCCTGATGATGACAATGTATACAATGTTGAACTCAGGGAACTTCATAGTAGGTATGTAAAATCAAAAGATGAGTTTGTGCACCTATCATTTTAAAATTAAAGATGGTATCCAGAATAAATGGTTCTGTTTATCTTGCAGGAGACGTGTGTCTAATCTCCTCGGAAGTAGTTTCCGTGCGAGTCTTGACCAGTTGATACAATCATATGTTGAAAGGCAAGGTCACGCTAACATGGAGTGGGATCCGGAAGAAGCAGCCCCTTCTGCTAACCTTGAGCAGCAGAGTCAAGATCAGATTGTTGATCAGGAGGGTACTATTAATAGTCCACTTGACTTGCCCCCTTTGCCTCCTACTCCACCTCTTTGGGATCAGCATCCTCATGGTGATAACTGGTCGCACAATGATGTAAATATTCTGCCTATAGTAACTATGCGTTATTTTTCTTTGGTGACTTTTATATAATAATGTTCTAGTAATGTGAAAAGTGATTTTTATTTGGTATTGACATCAGATGGTTTTTATTAGTTAAGGTCATTAAGTTTATCTATATGCCAATGTTTCAATTGTGCAACTGTTTTTAGGTACCAAATAATTGGAAGTTTTGTTGTATAACTTGTTTTCTCTAGAAGATTTAGCATGTCATATATATAGTTTATTGTTAGCTTTTTTTTCTTTGTATAACTTGGCGCAACTGGTAAAGTTGTTGTCATGTGACTAAAAGGTCACGGGTTCAAGTCCTGGAAACAACCTCTTGTGTAAAAAACAGGGTAAGACCATGTACAATACACCAAATGGTGGGACGGGGACCCCTTCCCGGACCCTGTGTATGTGGGAGCTTTACTGGACCTGCTGCCCGTTTTTTTTATTGTTAGCTTTTTTTCTTTGTATATGCATTATTAAATATTTTTTTATTTTTGTTTTCTTCTGGCAGGATTTGGAAATTATTAATGACTTGAGACTTGACATGGCTAGATTGCAGCAAAGGATGAATACTATGCAAAGGATGCTCGAGGCATGTATGGATATGCAGCTTGAGCTGCAACGCTCAATAAAACAAGAAGTTTCTGCAGCACTAAATCGCTCAGCTGGTTCATCAGGTTTGTGATTTCTTTACCCTTCATCAGGTCCGCATTTTATCTTTTAAAGAGAAATAAATTTTGACAAACCGAGTTAAATTTATCCCAGGAATACATCAATGTGATTCACCAGACGACAATTCTAAATGGGAATCTGTGAGAAAAGGACTTTGCTGTATTTGCTGCGAAAGCAATATTGATTCTTTATTGTACAGGTATTTCCTGCTTGAAATGTCTGTAGCCAGTTTGCACCTGATTATTATAATCACCTAATACGATTGTGCTTTTGTTGTAGATGTGGCCATTTGTGCACATGTTCAAGATGTGCCAATGAGTTGCTTCAAAGTAGAAGGAATTGCCCAATGTGTCATGCCCCTGTGTTGGAGGTTATACGTACTTATTCTATACTATAATATTGACTTTACAATAAAGGTCATACTTAACAATATACAGGATTCTAACAAGTTATATCGCCTGGACATCTCCAGGTACTTTTTTCTTTTCGTTTTTTTATTGTTTGTGATTACTGTATTCATGTCAAGTACTCCAAAGGAACACATGATGGCATTTTTTTGGGCCATAGTTCTGATATGAATAAAAATTGTATGTTATTTTATTTTAGTTTCAAGTCACATCTTTTGTTTGATGTCGAGGACAGATCCTGTCCTTTTTTATTTTAGGTGGCTGGATAGTGTTTTATATACTTATAAATCAACCAACCTGTCTCATTATGTAATTGTAGTCTTGTTCTGATGTGTCGAGACTCATGTTTGGGTTGCACACTGCATATATCAAAATCAAATTGGTTTGCCACTGAAGTGGATTGCTTGCCTGACTGTTATGGTCTCTATCACCAGCTAATTTGTCATGTAACTTGCATGTTCTATATAGTTTATGCTGGTTTTTTTATAGAAGTGTTCTTTGAATTATGATAGAGGTAACTTGAAACAACAGCATATTACAACAGCTGAATTTTGAAATTTTGTTAACTTTTTTTTAAAATATAATTTGCTTGGTTGGAAGTTTTGGTGGGCAACATTGACATCTCCTTTTACACCAAGTTTTTTATTTTTATCACCCCACATAACTATTTGTGGAAACTATTTTTCTTTGGCTGTTGGTTTTTGGAGTATGACCCCATAACATACAATCGATGGCTTTGGGCAAAGGAATGATATAGAAAATAATGGAAAACATAATGGTGAGTAATAGTTTGATGCAACGATTTAACCTTGTTCAGTTAGTTTTGTTTAATTGTGTTTTTCAATCCTTTTTGTTACACTCCAATTTTAAAATGATTACTGGTTTTGGAGTATGACCCCATAACATCCAATCAATTGCGTTGGGTGGTAATGAAAGATATAAAAAACAAAGTTACCATATAGCTGCATAAAGAAAAGGAGATCTCTGTTGCATGGAACTCCTAAAATGTACAAGTATCCGATACTAGTACGCGTATCGTATGTACTCTTACTGAGCATTTTAAATATGAGAAATGCTTAATTGTACGAAGCCAATTAACTCGTGAAACTCACGATTGACCCCACTTTGCTTAATTTTTTTTCCTTCCGGTAAAGCATATTCTTAAAACAATAACACAAAGTTGAAATATATTTTGCACATCAAGTAAAGCTCTAGTTGCAATGAAGTTTAAAATGTGATTTTTTTTCTTTCTTAAATCAGTATTTAGAGTTTTTAATTTCTCAAAATAAATGTTTGGCCTCTCACTTAATTGTAATCTTAGATTCTCACTCCCCCATTTTCACTAAAATTTGAATATCCTTCCCGCACATCTCCAACCTCTTCTCTCTTGTTAGACATCCTCCAAACTCAATTCAATTCTATTGATCCCCTCCTTCTATGCAGATGGCCAAGCTCACTTTCTCATGTCTCTTCCTCCAATTCTACTCTAAACTGTATTTGACCAGGCTACATTTTGAGTTTATAGTTTATAATGTCATATGACAAAAAACAAAATTTGGTAACAATTTTTTCTCAGCTTACAATTTATTTTTACTAGCTTATAACTTATTTAATAAGTTGATACAATTGATTTATAGTTTAAAGTTTATAGCTTGCTTTTTTCTCTCAATTTTACCCCTATTATATTACAAAATTTGAACCAAATACATCAATTTTGTAACTCACTTTTGCTTACATTGGTAAGAGAGCTAAATATATATATATTTTCTTATGTTTTTTGGTAAGTTGGTGCTCACTTCTCGTATTATATTGGGATGCCCTTGTTTAATTACCAAGCTGTACATATATTTTCTTATGTTAGTTCAACTTTATATAAAGCATTTCAAATTTAATCGGTTGGTTTATCCACAAACTTACAAGCCACGAACTTATAATCCGCTATAAGTTTGTTGGGTAGTCCTACATAGTACGAATTAGGGGTGGGCATAGTTTGATTTTTGAAGAAAACTGAACCGAATCGAACCAAACAGTTTCAACGATTCAGAAAATCGAACCAAACTATTTGACCTTTGCGAGGAACCGAACCAAATCAAAGTTATGGTTCGGTTAGCCTTTTGTTGTCTACAAACCGAACCTAAAATAATATTTTGAACCAAAACGTATTTTCTTATCCTTTTGAGAACCAAAATGTATTTTCTTATCCTTTTAAGAACCAAATTGTATTTAAACTATGGCCAAATGTATTAAGCCTTTTTAAAAATTAAAGCACACTAGTTATTAATTTCTTGTAGTTTTACTAGTTGTATTTTACTAATATCAACAAAAACATCAACAAATTCCAATGTTAATGCATGATGAAAGGCAAAATAAAATAACAATATTAAAATATGAAGGAAGTTTGTGGTTTGCTATTGGTTCGATTTGGTTCAAAACAGTCTGGTTTGGTTCAAACGGTTTGATTATAGTTCAATAACCGTTATTAAATTATTGATTAGGTTTGCGAACCACTTAAATGGTTTGATTAAGTTCAATTCGGTTCAGTTCGGTTTAATTCATGGTTATTTTTACCTACCCCTAATGCGAATTGTTGTTATCCACTAACTTACAAGCCATGAACTTATCATCGGCTATAAGTTTATTGGGTAGTGCTATATAGTGCAAATCGTTGTGTGCGAACATTTAAGAACATGTGTAATTGAGACACTCTAACTTGCACTTTAGAATGGAAAGATAAAAACATCACACTGCGGTTTGAAGAATACATGGATTGTTGCATTTAAAATTAATTTTTAATTAAAAGTAATAATACAATAGTCCCATTTAATTAAGTTAGTTTAACTATCCGTCGATTTTCGTCTAACAAGCATTATCCAAGTTTATTTATCGGTTAGCCCCAAGCAAAAGCCTAAGAGCATCTCCATTCCTTAAGCTAAATTACCGTCTCTTGTTCCATTTTTGGCGTTGGAGATGGATAGCATGGCATACGAGATTGCTTAAAAGTGTGCAAAAATGATCAGAAACAAGAGGGCACTCTAAGCTTTTCACGTTGAAACTGGATATAAATGATGAGAAACTAGAGGGAGAAAAACTGATTGGAAACAAATCATTCACAAAAGAAATATAAAATAGGTCATACTCGAAACATAATATAAATAGGGGGAGATAGAGAGTGAGAGATGAACGTCAAGGAATTAGGAATTACTCCATCCGATCATATTTATAAGTAGGATCATGCTAACCGGTGCCCCCGGGGCACTGGTTAAGTATACAAAAAAAGGAATTTATTACCCTAAAAGAAAACTTTGTTGACTTATTTATGGATTAATTACACAGTTTTCAATGCAATAATTACTATATAATTTCCCTTTTTAGTATCATTAACCAGTGCCCCGGAGACACCGGTTAACATTTCCCTTATAAGTAAAACACAACTTTTTATGTTCATTAAATAATTAATGTATTTGATCTATAAATGTGACCAAATACATTAATTATTCTATAAACCTAAAAAATTATTTTTTTCTTATAAATGTAACCAATGTGAGTAGAAAATAGTATCCTATATGAGTTGCATAATTTTTTTTGGGCCCTAAATTGTCACATGAGATATAAGATTACTCATTAGTTTTTAGTCCAATGGTAGTTGCTCAGTTTTGTTTTAATTAGACCTAGATGAAATGTAAGCAATCACATTGTATCGTAATTCGTATCTGCATCAGCCACAGAGCAATACTCAGTGGGTGGAACTGCGGGCTGAATATGTAAAGTGGTGCCAACTGCCACCACACTATTTACCCATCTTATCGATATTCATTGAAAGGTTCTTGATCTACACAACTGAAATATGACCAAAATGATGCGGCTCCCGATGCAGTCGTACATGCGATTCAAGATTGCTACAACTGCACTACGGAGACCACAATATATTTTGTGAAGGGATTCGAACCCAGACCTCAGCGACAAAGCTAGCATAAAATTTATACAGGAGCCAAATGTAAAGGAACAATAAAATATTTTTGAAGCGAATATATTAAATTTAAAGATAAAAATGTTTTTAGTCCTATAGATTATATTTTTTTAGGTAGTCCTTACAAAAAAATTTATTCAATTTGTCTCGATTTCTTAAAATTTTAAGAAAAAAAAGTGTTTTTATTCTTGTATTTAATCTCTAACAAAAGACTAAAATCAAACAAAATCTTAGAAACGTAACTCAAAAATCGCAAGTGTTGTAAAGACCAAATATAAATTTTTACCAACCAATTAAAGATTAATATTATTTTTAGGGTAGCCTTGGCTACCCCTTGCCAATGAAGGGCTACACCCCTGCTTGACCCTACGTATAGGGAACATTGTCCTGTCAACTAAACTATGATTTTGGGACGAGGCTACTGCAATTTAAAACCATGCTCTATAGTAAGTAATCAATAACGATTAGTAGTAAATTTACACATATTTTCTCTCCTATTTCTTTCTTGCACTAAATATTTACTGGTTTAACTACAAAAGAATGAAACTATAATGACACTTACGAATAGATGATAGCTCAGAGCCTCAAAGTGTTGGCTCTCTCTATATTTAACATGCAACACTTTTTTGTTGAATTGTTCTTTCTTGAGGCTAAAATAATGCCAAAAACTCAATGTTGTAACTTGTACACACAACACTAGATAGTAACCTAGTACGAATCTCAACCATGCTTTCCCTACCCCACTTCTCCATCTCCTTCATTCTCAACCGTTGATCTTCCCACATGCTCATCCACATTCCCACCACCGTCGCAAACGACAATAACACACCTGCAAATAGGGCATGTCACGTGCGTAGAAAGCCACGTGTCAATACACTCCGCATGAAACACGTGCTTACAATATGGAATCATCTTCACCTCCTCACAAACTTCAAACTCCTCCAAACATATCACACAGTCAGGTTGCTTAACATCTTCCTTATACTCACACACCGGCAAAGACTTCACCGCGGCAGAATCCAAACCCCACCGCGGTGAATATCTACGCCGGCGTCGAAAGGAAAGTTCACGAAATGATAAGAGGATGAAGGCAAGGAAGAAAAGGGTGGAGAAGAGGAGGAGGAAGATGTAGGCTATGTTGGAAGAGAATATTGGATGAGATGGTAATTGTAATTGTAGAGGGGGTGTAAAAGTTTTTGATGGGGGTGTGATTGAAATGGACGGTGAAGATGCGTTTGGTTGGATTTGAGGAAAAGGTGATATGGATGTTGAGATTGGAACATCCTCGTTGAGTAAGAGCAACCTGCGGTTGTAGATTTCCATGTTTTTTATTTGTTTGTACCAAATAAACTAGAAAGAGGAATTTTTTCTATGAGGGGACAATGATGGTTCATATATTATTTTGTAACAATGAGAATAAGGATATTTTGGAGATAATTAGATTAAGAAGAAGACGAAGAAGAAATAGTTACGGTGATTTGAGGTGTGTGGGGCACCGTTTATTAATCGGTGAGTGAGTAAGATACTCTGGAATTTACAGGAATGTCAGGTGGTTTTTCCTAAGGGAAATGGATAAGCTTGTTGGAAAAAGTATATGCATTTATGAATGAATATTACCAGCAATAAATTCACTTTCCAATACACTCGATTAACACGAGTTTCACTAAATATTTATGAGACCTGTTTCTACAAGCATAGTGCATCACTAGTGACAATGCTTAGGCCTCTTTTCCCTAAATAAATAAATATTTAGGCCTCTTTAACCATTGAATTTAGGATTTGATCTCTATCCAATCCAATGCGTATGAAGAAATATTTATTGAAATAGGTCAATATCTTAAGTGGATTTCTTTAACACCAAGAGAAATGTGTGAAATTTATACAAATATTTAGTTTAAGGGAAATGTTAATGAGTACTTCCTCCGTTTTTAAATATAAATAGATTTGACTTTTTAGGTTCATTCAATCAATGATGTATGTGATCCATATTATGAAGCACATACATCATTAATTTAATAAACCTAAAAAGTAAAATTTGCTTATATTTAAAAACGGAGGGAGTATTAGTTAAGAAAGTTAATATAGAAATTATGTATTAGAAATTAGTGAAAAATAGAATGTTTAATTTTATAAAAGTCCAAAAATTATTGTTTTTAATAAAAAAATATTATTTTGATATCCTTAACCATTGCTCTTGGAGTACTGGTTAGCAAAACTCTTAGTTTAGTTAAGTTTTTGTTGTGAAATCTAACACATGAAACAAGTTCTCACTTATCAATTGAATTTTCTACATCCATGAGTTAGAATTGCACATTGAACCCCTAATGATTTAATCAAAGATTCAAACTTGTTATCATTATTAATTGTTTGATGGATTGTGTAAATTTTTATCAATTAAAACAAAGTTTAAAGTGCGAATTAAAAAGTGTAACTTTTTGAGGAATCCTTTTTGTGCATATGCAATGAAAACTTGATGGTGTAGGTATGCCAAATTTCCTAGTACGATTCTTACTGAAAATACTCCTTTTATATATCTTGAATTTGCAAAACTTATCAACAAAAATTCAAAAAGAATTTACAAAACAACAAAATGACAATTCCTCCTCTTTTGGGGAAGCGTCCGTCACGAAAATGGTTCCAATTTGATGACCACCGACATTATCACCTACTAACATAAAGACACGAATTAAAGTGTTCGTCTATCCGTTTTTCTACTGCATTTATTTGTATAAATAATTATTGGTTATATTGTTAAAATTTTATCAAATGAAATCAGAATGCTTTATTGTGAAAATCATATTCAACTGGTGTTTATTTATTTCCCTTGAATTCATGAAGAATTCAATATCCATACATTCTAGAAGAATTGCATAAAAATTCAAAATTAGGTAAGTACTCATTGATTACATAAAAAACATTAAGAATGAATGACCAAATAGAATACAAAAAGGATTCATTGATTATATAAGAGAAACGTTAATGAGTACCTTCATGACACTCTTTAAGCACTCAAGTAGTTAAATTTTATGAAAGTTTGTGCATTTATTGCATTGAAAATTGAAGTCTTTACTTTTTTTTAAAAATAACTTCTTCATTAGGAATGCTTAAAGAGTGTCCCGGAGACAATCGTTAACAAGATCCTTTATATAATTATTCAAAGTTGCATTAATAATTAATTACACGGAAGGTCCTCGTTCATAACATATTCTAAAGAGGATTTAACTCGTCATGATTCTGAAACATATATAATTATATATGAATAAAAGAACATGATAAAAGAATCACCAATTGATGATTCCTTGACTCCCAAGTGACTCTGGTTGCTTCCTTCCTCTAGAAATCGTGCTTCTGCTTTATTGTGCTCATCAAAAGGTCTTTTTTCTACTGACCTAAGGAGTCAATATTTATAGGCGTCCATTTCCTTAAGTTTTGGGGAAATTGGTTCGCGATGCGGCCGATAGCTGGCAATGCAAGCTAGGCGTTGAGCTCATTCTCTTTTGACCTAATCGTTTTATCTTGTGATGCAGGGCTCATAGCTTGCGATGCGAGATAGACAGTAGCAATCATAAAGGATTCCCTTTCATTCTCGCGATGTGAGACTCATCGCCCACGGTGCAAGGTAGGTAGTAGCTGACTCCTTGGTTTCTTTTCTCCTTGCTTCATTTCTTCTCACCAGAACGTCCGTAATTACTATGCCATAAGTTTAAACAATAATAAACTTATAAAAAGCATAACTTGATCACAAAATTATCTGGTTCAGGTGGATTTTCAAGTCATCAAGGTTTCTTACTTCATCCATAAACTAAATACATACACTTATACATTCACATGCCGAAATTCCTATCACTTTACTTTAAACATGTAACTCATATGTGAACACTATCTAACTGGTCTCATATAAAAACTCAAAACCAATAGTTCAAGATCTCCATCACTTAGACATTCACACAACAGAATTTTTTTGGCAGAGCAGCAATCAATAACAATGATGAATACATAGTCATATGTCTCCAGAAAATTATGAAACTCTTACTATGGATACATAACTCACATATAAACATAGTCCATTTGATCCCATGTCAAAATTCAAAGTGATTAATTCATAATAATCATGCACTGCAACTAGTCTGCACAACACTTTTTCAGAAGTGCAATTAGTGAAGGCTATCATCGGGTATTCATACAATAAAGTCTGTACCGATACCCACACAAATTGTTTTGATACATAGCATGTTTTTCTCAAAAGCTGTTTTTTGAAAAATCTTGTGAACGTAAGTTCTATGTATCGAGGAGAGTAGTCCTGTCCCCCTTGCACTTCCCAGGAGAGTTCCACTAAAATGTAATATCGGATTACAAGTTGCTCAAACACTCAAGTAAGAGACTTCTCAATGCTCAAGGACAACTCCAAGAGACTTCTATGCTCAAGGACAACTCCAAGAGACTTCCTTTGCTCAATCACAACTGAAAGAGACTTCTCTTAACAATTACAAATAATTGAATAAGGTTTTGAATACTTGATATACAATCAGAGGTATTCACAAAACAATACGAACAGAACAGACTCTGTTTTTCTAGACACTTGAGAATTCTAAGATATGAACTAATGTAAGAATTCTCTAAGTTGTTGATGTGTTTAAACTTACGACGTTTTGCTCAGAGAGCATTGGCCTTTTCTTGTTGTAGTGTTGTGTTGTATGTTCTTCAATTCTTTATCCCTATTTATAGAGGATGTGAGAGACATTGAGAACTAGCCGGTACATCAACTTGTCTTGCTTGAAGCTTTGATTCATTACCATTGATCTTTTGCCTGATTTGATAATTGTCCTATGAGGAACCAATTTCAAATCCATTCCATTTGAAACAGAACAACGTCTGCAGCAATATTACTGTTATTCTTGTCTTGATGTGGAGACAAGTTGCAGAGATGGTGATTGCAGAGGCATGCGCAGAGTTAGTGGTTGTACACTTCGTACATTGTACTTTGTCAACTCTGGTGAAGTGGCTTCCGATGAGATGCTTCTGATAACCTTGCTTCTGATGACTTTGCTTCTGATGACGTGTCTCCAGGAGCGCTTTCTTCAGACGCATTTCTTCAGACGCTTTTCTTCAGACGCATTTCTTTCAGACGCTTTAAGCTTCAATAAAAATTCCTTTGCTCTTTGACTTGTTCAATCAGAACCTTTTATGAATAGTGCTTTGATTAAGATCTTGTACACTTGAACAAATGTTTAGCATTTCCAATTAATAATTTTAATACCTTGTTATCATCAAAACTTAAGAGGTGATTTTGCGAAACACCCTTTGTTCCAACACAATTGACGGAATAGGCATGGCAACAAAATCCATACCTGCGGATACTCGATCGAACCCAACCCGATTTGACAGGTTTTCCCCTACTTTGACTGGGTTTAGGTTTTCTTCGATTTCAAAACATGGGAATGGGACGGGTAACAGGGATATAGGTACCACCCGAACCCATACTCAAACCCGTCCTGAATGTTGAAAATTAATTTATTACCCAAACTCAAACCCTAAATCATTTCACTCACACAGGGTCTCAGTCTTTCAGTTGACACTCATTTATCATAGTTCTCTCTTTTCTCCTTCCATATCTCACAATCTCGGCCTCTCTCTTCTCCATCACCATTGTGATCGATCCTCATCATCTATTTGTTGGTTAATACATTAGAACATTGCGCTCGAGGTTGAAAAATAATTTTATTTTTATTAAACAAGTTTATCCATTGTGGGGATGGGGATGAGGCGGGGATACCCGAACCCGTTGGGGACAGAGATGAGATTCGATTTCTCATCCCCGTTGGGTATGGCTAGGGTAACAGGTAAATATATGGAAGTAGGGTATGGGACGGGGAAGGTAAAACTCGCCCCCACCACGCCCATTGCCATACCTAGATGGAAGAGACTAAATGTCTCATTTTTTTAATGTTAGGGGTACCAAAGTTGTGAATTTAGGAATTGGAGGACTAAAACTGCATATTTGTTAAAATATGGGAATCAAAAATGCAATTAAACCTTTTTTGACGTTATGATGTACTCCCTCTGTTCCTAAATTAAAGAAGTGGATTTTTTGGACCTTTTTTTTCTATTATACCCTCATTTTAATCCAGCGAAATAAATCATATTTTTCTGCATACATTTTCTCTTTTTAATGATTTTAATATGTTATATGTTTCTTGTAACAAACAATTTTTTTTGTTAATATTCCTTTCTCCAACAAATTCCTTTTTTTTTTCATACACTTTCTCTTTCTCCCATAACAAACAATTGTCAACTACTTCTCCCTCTTATCCTTCTTTTTGTTTCAATGAGTCTTCCAGAACAACACGAACATTAAAACTCTCCAGAACGACCACAACCAAAACTACATCCCCAAAGACAATAACCCCCTGCCACTGTCAAAACAGAGATACAATAACCACAACCACTTACAATAACTTCAAAGATTGAAGATTCCCTCTTGACTTTTCTATGAGTGGAGTTGGGATCCAAGGGATTGTCTCCGTAGATAGTCTTTTTCGGTTTTTTGTTTGGTGCCTTTCCGGAGCTTAGTTCTGGACTTGTTGCGTTTCAGTGGTTGTCTACAATGTTTTGGGAGTGACAGAGTTTCTGTTGCACATCTTTTTGGTTTCTTATGTTGGGGGTTACTGATATTTTTCCCCGACTGTACACCTTGTATGATACACGAGGCATGGATATATAAGCTGTTTCAAAAAAAAAATATAGTTGCACCTCGTCTGACACAACCCGATCTTCCTGACAAAATAAAATTTTGGCTTCCAACACCAATCTTAAAAACAATTAAGGCGACACTTTCATTTTACTCAAACTTTATCTCTGTGATAAACAATCAAACTCTCCAATACAACGACATCATGAAAACTAGAGCACTCCAAAACAACCACAACAAAAGCGACAACCCCAAAACAAAACAAAAACCTCACAAGTTGGGATCAACAACCCCAAGATAGAGTTACAACTCTTGGACGAGACCTTATCCAAACTAACAAAACAAGGTATGAAGGTGGAATCGTTGCCCCTACCTAAACAAACTCATTCCTCCAAAACAGAGGATGCGAACAGATCCAGCAACGAAACATCGCTATCCATCCAGAAAACACTGAATCTAACAAAAATACACAGCCAATTTTACCACGAAGAAAAAAATAGAAATATCGTTTAGAACCATGAAGAAAACCTAGATATATGAAGCAAATTGCCTCCACCAGCGAGGCGCGCCAACACCACTTGAACACAAACCATAGCCATCCAAAACCACCGGCTTAGTAGCCGCCATAGTTCTAAAATGGAGGTGGTATGTGTTAGCTGGTATTTTCAGCAGCCTTATTCAATGTGGTCAACATTAGTTGACCTTTACTCTTGCAGGAATCAAAGTCTTTTCTTCAATCAAAGTAGTTTCAACGAGATATTGAACTTAGCATTCAAAAATCTTAAAGCCCTGAAGTTCGACAAGATACGATTAAAGAAGCGAACCCATCGAAGTCAAGCAACTGCCTTGGGAGCGGGAAGATTCGAATTTCAAAAGAGAAGTGGTTTCCTCAAAGGAGAACGTGGGAGACAAGCGGTTGTCTACATGGAAGGAGTGATGATCGTGGGATTAGTTTCTTTCCATTTATTTCCTATGTATAAATAGTAGTTTTCCATCGGGAAAACAGGTCACAAATCACCTATACATAATTCTAAAACACTCGAAGTACCAGCGCGAGAGAAAAGAGTCATAAAGAATGTATGTAAAGGATTTGACGAACCACCTTTATTTTTAATGCATTGCATTTTCTTTCCTCTAAGTTTCTGCAGCGGATAAAAACAGAGTAAGAGAGACAAAAGAAAGACACAAAGCAATTATACAGGTTCCTTCCACAAACCGGAAGTAGTCCTGTCCCCCTTGCACTTCCAAGGAGATTTCACTAACAATGTAATCTCAAATTACAAGTACTCAAG
>Ga0228710_1003641_pt1 | contig 24430 bp, 5 predicted proteins | sample MedpolnodulmetaG_FD_177995 | JGI IMG/M metagenome (GOLD analysis project Ga0228710, IMG submission 177995) | Root nodule microbial communities from Medicago polymorpha collected in Santa Monica, California, United States - pink nodules | ecosystem: Host-associated > Plants > Roots > Nodule...
AAACAGAACAGACTCTGTTTTTCTAGACACTTAAGAATTCTAAGATATGAACAATTGAAAGAATTCTCTAAGTTGTTGATGTTTTGTTTACGACGTTTTGCACAGAGAGTATTGGCCTTGTATGTGTATGTCTATATTATTATTATTCTCTAAGTCTTCATCCCTATTTATAGAGGATTTGAGAGACGTTGAGAATTTAGCCGTTACATCAACTTGTCTTGCTTGAAGCTTTGATTCTTCACCATTGATCTTTTGCCTGATTTGATATTTGTCCTTTGAAGAACTAATTTCAAATCTATTCCACTTGAAACGCAACAAAGTCTGCAGCAATGTTACTGTTAATCTTGTCTTGATGTAGAGACAAAGTTGCAGAGATGGTGGTTGCAGAGTTCGTGGTTGTACACATCGTACATTGTACTTTGTCAACTCTGGTGAAGTAGCTTCTAGCGAGATGCTTCTGATGACCATTGCTTCTGATGACCTTGCTTCTGATGACGTGTCTTCAGGAGCTCTTCTTCAGACTTGTTTCTTCAGACGCACTTCTTCAGACGCATTTCTTCAGACGCATTCTTCCAGACGCTCTAACTTCAAATAAAATTCCTTTGCTCTTGAACTTGTTCAATCAGAATCTTTATGAATAACACTTTGATTTTGGATCCTGTACACTTGAACAAATTGTTTAGCATATCCAATTGATAATTTTTAATACCTTGTTATCATCAAAACTCAAGAGGTGATTTTGAGAAACACCCTTTGTTCCAACAGAGGGACTTGGTAACCAGGCCTGTCGGGAACAATGAGTCTTGTATGTTGGAAATGAGCTTTATAGCGTCTCCCTCCTCCCTTCCAATCACCAGATCCTGCTTCATAGGTTTTTCCATGTCAATTTCGACCCGTACTCGCATATATTTTCTCCAAGGGCCATAATTGTTCTCATCATCATATTTGACCATCCAACCTATGTGACTTCCCAACCAATGCGCCTACGTTCGTGTCCATAAAGCTTAACTAGAGCTTATGGACTTGGACCCATATATCTGTCTTGGTCATCATAATAGATACAAGATCTTCGCCCACCGTCACCTTCTTTAGAATGAGCATGTTGTTGTCAATTAGCATAGACTACTCTTTAGAATGATAAATTCTATAATGGATGATTGACGATATAAACTGACTTAAATCCTTTTTTGCCACGCATAACAATTCTGTAAAAACGGAAGGAAAAAAAAATCAATTTACGTTTTCTCATTTTTCTATCTCTTCTCACAGGAATTTAACAATTTATTGTTTTTGTTTCACTTGATAAATCCACTCTTATATTTTAGGCTTAATTAATGATTTGGTCCCTTAAGTTATTTGTTGGTTACATTTTGATCCCATAAGTTATTAACGTTACAATTTGGTCCCTTAAGTTAGTATCTGTTAGCCAAATAAATCCTCACTGTCAGTCTTTTGCAAAAACATTAAATAGGCAAAATGTGAACGATGACGTGACAACTTGCAATGTGTATCCACCTTAAACATTGGGTTAACGGTTTTGACGGTGGTGATTTATTTGGTTGATGGAAGATGACTTGAAGGGACCAAATTGTAACGTTAATAACTTATGGGACTAAAATGTAACCAACAAATAACTTAAGGGACCACATCAGTAATTAAGCCTATATTTTATCATTCTATGTTTTCTCATTTTTCAATCTCTTATATTTAGCAAATGATCATGTATTTATTTATTTATTTGAATAAAAGGAGCAAAAGAATTAAAGCAAACTAGAGGTTAGAAAAAAAAAATACAATTGAATCTCCAAAAATTGAAAGATACAGAAAATCTTGAAACAACACAAAAAATTCTATGATATATGAATATGATCCTATGAATATATGATATCAGCTCAAGTCATTAACTGTGCATATTAATCAATCCCGAAAAGTATATAAGAATTTATCAGATGTTCTAGATAGCATTAATGGAACGGTACCCATGCATAGAATATACTAGAGTCCCTTTAGAAAAAAACATAAAGAGAGTTCCTCATCTTCATCTATAAAGTCAACTGGACGGTCAATATGAGTCACGACTCTTTCATTCTAATAATATTGAACGAGTACTATTCAAAAATAATACTAATATTCATTTTTGTCAGCTGAATGAGTCAGCACTTAAATAAATAGTAGCAGCAAGATGTAGACTTCGCAGTGTAAACATAATAATTAGGGTGGAAATAAATTAGTCACTCCAGGGACATAGAGTGTGCCCTTTATAAAAAAAGGAAAGGGTCTCGTTAACTTGTGCATATGTTAAGCAATCTAAAAAGAGTAACTTTGCATTGGAAAATATAATATATCAACTTTTAAAAAGTTGAATGTACGATTTTTGATATATATATTTCTATAATGACTTCCTTAACATGTGCCCTTGAGGACACAAGTTAACATTTGCCAAAGGGAAATGCTAACCTATGCTCTTAAAGCACTAGTTAAGAAAGCAAATATACTAATTTAGCATTGAATCTTGTGCATTCAATTCCTCAAAAGTTTAAAAATGGTATTTTAAACTTCAAACCTTTTCTTTCCTTAACCATTGCTCTAAGGGCACCGGTTAGCAAGAACCTTATAAAAATTGACATGACATGTTTAATGATAAAATCAAGGGTGGCAGAATGAGTCAATTAGCCCCATTTTTCTATGGTTATTATTATTAGGCTTAATAGCAGTTTTCGCCCTTAACTTTCACGAAGTTGCGATTTTGGCCCCCTAAGAAAAAAAACTACAAAACTGTCCTCTAAGTTTTGCAACTTTACAGTTTTGGCCCCCCAAGGCAAAAAAAATAAAAAAATAACACGTGGCACCTCACTTAGAGTGCCACGTCGGCGTAGACCGAGTCAAAATTGTCTTTGGGGGCCAAAACTGCCACAGGTGCAAAACTTAGGGGGTGGTTTTGTAGTTTTTTTTTCTTAGGGGGTCAAAATTGCAACTTTAGAAAAGTTATGGGGATAAAACTGCTATTAAGCCTTATTATTATTAGGGTTAATTAAGTTTTTAGTCCCTATAAATATTCACAGTTTTGTTTTTAGTTCCTATAAAATAAAATCACACTGTTTAGTACCTGTACATTTTCCTTAAGCATTTTAGGGACCAAAAATGTTGATGAAATTTTTTTACAGAGACTAAAAATGTTGATGGAAAAATTTTATAGGGACTAAAAATGCTGATGGAAAATTTTATAAGAACTAAAAAGTGTGATTTTATTTTGTAGGAATTAAAACAAAATTCTGAATATTTATAGGGACCATTTTCTTAATTAACCCTTATTATTATTAATCTGTGTAAAATAGAATAAGACAAATCAACTTAAATGATCGAGTTGAAACTTTCAACCTATCTCTCGTTAAACTTTACTATGACGAAATGCTAATGAGTTTGCGAACGAAATAAAAGTTGATTTGAATTATTTTTTGGTAAATCCATATTTGCTAACATTAGTGACCGATTTGATATTTTAAGTTTCTAAATCGATCACAACGTTGTAAGTCTATTGACCTATAACGTTGTAAGTAATCCATATGCCAATTCTTTTTGTTGACTCGATCTTTAGTGGTATATAAGTCTATTGACATATAACGTTGTAAGTAATTTTTACCTATACCTATTTAGTTACTAAAAGACATGGTGTCTTAATATAGGTATATAACGTTGAAGAACTACTTGGTTGATCACAATCATAAATAAGAAAGTACTTGAACACAAATAGAATCACACATCATTTAATTATTGTAAAAATTATATTATTTAATTAATTTTTTCTACCTTTTAATTTTTTTAGCGCCTGTCTTACATCCAATTTTTTTTTTTATCACACTAAACTTTTCCAGCTTTTAAATGAGTTTTTAGACCAACTCAGACTTAAAACAAAGAAGTCAAATCAGACTTTAAAATTTAAATGATAACATATGTACAAATCAGACTTATGCTGTGTATTATTAAAGTAAGTTCTAAACTATGCAACCAAAACATGACATAACCTAGCATATTTTATACCCCTACTTAATTAAGTGCAACATGAGACTAGTAACTTGGAAAATTACACTCCATCTTCAAAGAAAAGCTTAAATTACACTATCATTATATCTTATGTAAAATATACACTTCATTTTTCGATAAGAAAATCTACAAAGTAAATTATACTCATTCATTTAAAAGATGCTTAAATTATGCTTCACTATCCTAAGAAGTAAACATGAATTACACTTTAATATGTTTTAATATAAAAACAAATCTTTTAAAGATAACCGAACAATTTAACATTATTTCAAGAAAACGTCTTCCTTCTTTGTAACATTAATTCAATGTGAATGCTAATTAATAAAAAAGGTTAGATAGAAATAATATTGTAATTAATATTTAAAAAATATTCAAGTAGGCTAATAAGAAATTTTATAATTTATTGAGCTTTTATAAAAATTGTAGAAAGCATAAAAAAAAAATCAGAGTTTATTGGGCAATTGTATAATTGTTCAAAAATTTGTTTAACCTAGTAGGTATCGATCTTTGAAGTTCTCCATGATGGAGCAATATACCAAGTATATATTAATACATGAGATGTGTATTATTTAAGCTTCTAGGAAGAGAGAGGAATTTAAATTTCTCAATAATTAAACTAGAAAACCCAATATCAATTATATTAACTCAAACTATCAATTGTGCATGCATATAACATAATGTATAGAACTACTTTTCTTCTATAAAGTCAACTGATTAATCACGACTCAATCATGATCTAATATTCTATTGAATAAGTACCTATCTAAAAACAATAATACTAATATTCAATTTTTGTCAGCTGATTGACTAAGCAAGCATACTAAATAGCAGCAGCAAGAAATAGACTTAGCAATGTAAACATAAAACATTAATTAAAAAATAAATAAAAATACAGTTAGAGAAACCACATAGAAGCCTCTATCTTGAATTTAATTTCTCATTGTCTTAGAGATACTTCCAACTATACGACAATTGCGCGTATCATATTTTAATTTTCATTTCATGTAATAAAGAATAAGGTTCCTTTATTTATTTTTTTGACTAAGATATAAGGTTGCTTAGTATTGACTATATATTATATACGAGGACAACACACGCCTTTCCAACGGTTTCAACTCTTTATATATATATAGCTTCCTTTGTCTACACTTTATCAATCTACAATTTGTTCTTTTGCTTCTCATTAATCTTATATATAGATCAAATATACTTTCTATTTGTGGGTAGTTTATGATTTATTAATTGATTAAGTGTTTTTGAGATAGAAGATGGTTTGTTTGGTATCTCGTTCTGGAAGGCAGATGCAAAGATACAATGAAAATGGTGGTCGTCAAGTTGTAGGGTGAGTTCATTTTTGCAGCTTGTAGATCTGTTCAATTTTTCACTTTATATGTAGTTTATTATCAGTGTCAGGTGGTGACCGTTAGATCGAGATCATACTGACCAAAGTGAACCCACTTTCGTTCCTTTTGGACATCAAATTCAGTTATTTAAATGTTTATTGTCATTTTAACCATTCTTTTGGTATATGTTGATTAGAGATGCACTATCATGCAAGAAATAAACTACATTCATTTGCTTAATTTCCTTCATTATTATTAATTCATTAATTGCTTCTTGCATTCGTTGACTAACATTTATTAATATGTCTAATTGTATAGGTGCATCCCATACAGATATAAGCAAGACATTGATGGCAATATGGGTAATGAATTGGAAGTACTTGTTGTTAGTTCACAAAAGGGTCAATCATTTATGTTTCCAAAGGTAGGGATTTCTTCATTCACATAAAGAGATTGACTTAATTAAGTTCAATTCTAAGCATATACTAAAATTAACATCATTTTATTAATTTGTTTTTAATTCAGGGTGGATGGGAACTTGATGAATCTTTAGAAGCAGCAGCTTGCAGAGAATCCCTTGAAGAAGCAGGAGTTATAGGAATTGTTGAGGTATTAATTGGATATATTTTATTTTTGTAAAATTGTTTTTACACAATTTTAGACACTAGTAAAAATTTAAAACAAGACTGAAATTGTTTGTGTTTGTATCAAATTATATTGCAGCGTGAATTGGGTGAATGGAGTTTCATTAGCAAAAGATATGGTACATATTATGAAGGTCACATGTTTCCCTTACTTGTTAAGGAACAACTTGAGAACTGGCCTGAGAAAAATCTACGTACAAGAATATGGGTATGTCTTAGAGCTATATATATATTGAATATATATTTTTTGAATTAGGATCTACTTCAATTTAAAGAAACTTACTTATGACAAAGATTTTTAGAAATATAGTCTACGACCAAATTGAGACCATATCAATCATGTTTGACTAAGAATATTTCCTGTAAAATCAATGATTTGATTCATACGTAATGATTGTGACTACAATTTAAAACCTCATTTATATATGACAAATACCGTCAATAAAAAATTGACATTTGTAATTTTGAATTTGTTTGAAGTAGACTTTTTTTTTTTTAAAAAAGTATGGATAAATATATGGAAAAATTAACAAATTGCAAATATTATTTACAAGTGTAAACCACAATTTATAAAAATAATGTTTATGAGTGAAGACATGTTTATTATATGGTGCAAATTAATAAACATGCTTTGTTTAGAAATTAGTTTTGTAGTTGCAAATACTAATTGTTCTGTTTTGCAATCACTTTTTGCAGATGAATGTTGTTGAAGCCAGAGATGTTTGTCAGCATTGGTGGATGAAGGAAGCTTTAGATATACTTGTTGATAGGCTAACTCTACAGAAAAATAAGAACATTTAGCTAGAAGTAATTATTGGAAAATGTTTTGCATTTCTATAGTATAAATATTGCAAAAAATTATAGAGTATTATGCAAAGTGGGAAATTTTTTTTCTCTCTCATATTTTCTCATGTGTCACATGAGAGAGTTCATATTTCCTGCAAAGGCAGAAGTTAAAAATGAGATATACAAGTTCCTTTGTATTTATCAGATAAAAAATCATTTGTATTTAACTATTGCAAACTAAAAAATATATATTTATTGTTATGTTCATAATTTTTTATGATTGACGTTAGTTCATTATAGAAAACTCTTCTAAACCAAATTTAAGAAAACCAATTGTGAATAAGTTTAGACACATTGAACAGTGGTGTTGCCAAGACCTTGAGTCAAGATGTCAAATTTTTGAACTTTAATTTATAATAATATATATTCAAAAAATTACGTTGTATTTAATTTACATTTAACTGGAAAAAAAACTCCATTCATTCTTTACAAATGTCTTGTACGAGGTTTCATGTTTTGAAATTTTTGAATAATCAACTCATCATCAATGTTATCAACCACATCTCTCTCAATATAAGTCACTAGACAATCATTCATCTCCCATTTGATTACGCAATCTAGTTTTCACAATCTTCATAGCAGAAAAGACTCGTTCAATGATTAATGTGGCCATGGACAAAATCATTGCTAACTTCAAAAGTTGATATACTAATAGATAAGCAATATACTAAAGACACCTCACCGGTTACTGACCTAAACAATGATAAGCACTAATACTGACTAAAGAGACATATACACTACATAAATATTATCAATTGTGAATCTAAAACTCATAAGCACTAGAGACTGATATCAAAAATATTAAGAAAGGCTACACTAAAGCTAAGTCACTAGACACCAATCGATATTAAATACCAATTGAAGCATTGACTTGCTCCTATAAGAAGTACCAAGAAGAAAAGAAGGTATATGCTAATTTGATTGGAGTTGTGCACTGACGCAAGTGTCAAGATGAATGATATATTGATAAGATTGGGAAATGGAAATAGGTTGAAAATAGAGAAAATTTAGTGAACAATTTGGTTGCAATCGGATGAATGAAGAGATGAAAATGTTGGTTTGAGGTATAAAATGTTGCAACTACTTAGTTAGAGTGTCTTTAGTACTTGATTTAGTTGAAAAAAGAAAATTTTAGACACTAATACTCCTGTTTCTGCTGAGCTGCCAGCTCAGTTGTGGAAGTTAGAAAATATCTTTACACATCTTGTGTTTTCCTTATGTTATAACATTTTACAATCAGCAAATGATATGTACTTTTGGTCATTGGTTTATTTTTTTATAAATAACGGTCATCGTACATTATGTCCTTTAACATAAGGTAAACACTGATAGATATTTGGCAAGTGTATCAAACACTATAGAAGTAGTAATAAATATCGTTCCTCAAGAACTGTATTGACTTCAATTATAGCAAGTACGTTATTCATTAGGATGTGTAAAAGGTATTTTGTTTGCCCTAGGCAATATATTGTTGGTGTAATAAATATAAGTTTGTTTGAAAGATGAATGATTTAGCCAGTGAATCCGCTATTGCTCTATATGAGTAGTTTACCTCCCTTTATTCTCGATTACTATTCAATCTTTACGACAAATTAACTAAGTAGTTTTGATCAATCTCTTGACTCAAAACCCTTTCCTAAGTTATAGCCTTTTAATCTCTTAAACCGATTGAATAACCACATAAGCGATGACGGAACGTTAATATAAATGTCATAACTCTCAATTTCCTATCTCTAGGTTCCTATGTTGAGTTAAACATAATTACTATTTCAGGATTAAAAGCTAGGGTTAGTAGTCATTCAATTCCTAAGATCAATTTATGTGATTGTAAGAAGTTAGGGTTAATAGTCATGCAAACAATCATATGAAAAGCAATGAACACGAATAATTCTGAATAAAGAGTGAATAACATTGATAATAAAGAGAGTTCAACTACTAATTCAAATATTACAATCGGTTCATCATGGCTCAATCAAACTAAGAGTTTAGTTACTCATAACTAAACAATCATAAGCATAAACAAGAGAAAACATACATAAATCTGGACCAACTATGAGTTGGTATGAGATTAAGGGCTTGTTCTTCGGTCTCCTGGTGTGTTCTATTCTCAAAATCGCAAATATAATCCGTACCCTAATCCTTGGCTGCAGCTGGCTTTAAATAGAAGATTTTTAGGGTTTCAGAAAGTCTATCATGGTGTCACGTTACGATCCAATCGTGGCACGATCACCTCATTAATCCTACGTGGCAGTAGACAAATCTTCACATCGTGGCACATTCCAAACTTCATCGTGGCACAAAATTTCCAGTGACAAATCCTTTGTCCCACGTTCAATAATCGTGCCACGAGATATTCTCAACGTGACACGATGCTTCACTCTTAGACATTTTTCAATCTTTTCATCAATTTCTCCTCTTGAGCTCATGTTCCTGTTTTGATATGATTTCACCATGAATTACAAGTACTTGACTCTCTCAATGCCATAATAAAGACATAAACATGACTAAAAATTAGTGTTGATGCACAATCATCAAACACCATAGAATATATATTACTAACCACAAACGTTCATGGTATTAATTTCACTAGATATCCTTTCGTGAGATACATCATTTCCCTTCGACACATTGTAATTTTGTCAAAATTCATAAATGAAAAAAATTTTCTCTTCCCATTGTCATTTTGTGTATATTTTTGTTTTGCATGGTATCTAATGTAACACCCAAGGCTTATGAGGGCGGGGAGTGGTCGCCGGTGCACAAGGCATGACAATGAGCGGCTCCCGACAGTGTTTAGATGAACCGAATCACATCGGAATGAGAGGGATCCTGAGGCTGTGTAGGTATGAGACTACATGGTTGAAGGGGGCTTATAAGAATTGTTTGGTACTACCTATATCAACAAGATGCATCTTCTTTTTTGTAGCTCATTCCATAAGAACTCCACAGTTAAGCGTGCTTGACTTGGAGTAGTCTTTGGATGGGTGATCTACCAGAAAGTTTCCCGATAAACGTGCGAGTGAGGACAAAACACATTGAAAAGACTTATGATAATTTGTAGGGTTAGTCGATAATCCTAAAAGCAGTCTGGGATGTTACATCTAACACTCGTTAAATAGTCCAATACAAAACCATTTAAATTTTGGATTAGACTTGCATATAGAAAATATGACTTTTGTAATTCAACTTTCTACATCGAATTAACGGCTAGAAAAATGAGAAAGTTATCAATAGCCACTTAGTATCCGTTCTATTTTTTTGGTTCGTTAAATTCTATGTGGTTCCATCAAATAAAAAATTATCATAACTTTGAATCAATAAATGATGTAATGTTTTTTTTTGTTCAAGATAAATGATGTAATGTTTTATTCTTTTTTAAGTAAAATGATGTAATGTTATAAGCACGTATATAAAGTTTGTATGAATATAGACAAACAAATGAGACCATAAATAAAACTCACAAGGGCATCACTATTCATCTCCTCGATCCATGACATATATATCGACTCAAGGTGTTGACAAGATCAGATGACACGGTGCATCTCAAATTCTCAATTATATTATGCAACAATTTTTTTTCTTTCAATTCTGCTCTTTTCATCTATCAGAACTCAGTGTACAATAACATGAAATTGCAAATTCAGAGAAACATGGTCTCAAGTAAACTGAATCACCGAGTCAGAGTTCTGTTTTCCCCTGAACAAAGCATAAATTTCAGCTGCAACTAAGAAGCATCAAAATGAGGAAAATTATAAAAGAAACAGAAGAGGGTTTTATGAGCATAAAATTAAGTCTTACTGGCTAATGACCGATGTAATTAATTTAATTTTCTTCACAGCATAGAACACTTGATGGTTACTATGATCTCAGACCTCAAAAACAAAGGACTCAATGAAGCCAACTAATGTCACGTCTTGTGTAAGAATGGTACAAGCTTTGAAGATGTGTGTAAATATCATACACAGTTGATATCTAACTTTAAACATAGTAAGATTCACTGTTATATTCAATTACTTTTATTTTTTGAAATCATAAATATGTGTCATTATCAGCATGTATCAATTCAATTTGTGTATTCATTTCATAACTTCCCAATCATTGCAAGAGTGCAACATAACACCTTGAATCAATGCAAACTTCAACATCCATAAAATGACAACATCAAATTACAAACACTACCACTCATCTTTATTTCAACTTATTTGTTTGGGTTGAATTATGCATAGTAATGAAACACTAGTATCACAATCAAATGTCACATGTAATCCATAGCGGTTCTTGAAATGCACCTTTCAACTTATCCCAATCACCACCATCTCCATCCTCATCACCATCATTACACAACAACAATTCCCCGTGATGCCACGTAGGCGTGCCATTCTCATACGCATTACACGTCAGCCTCCTCAATCCACTCCCATCCAACCTCACCACAAACAAATCCCCATACGGCTGAAACTGATTCGGCAACCCCACCGGCTCCGCTGACACACCACCCAAATTTGCCGTAAACAACAACCACTCACCGTCGCCACTAAAACAAACATGATTCAGCCTCTCCCTCTCACCATCCACACCTTTTCCAATCTCAACTCTCCTCACACCACTCCCATCAACATTCACCACATAAATCCCAAACACCTCACTATTCTTAGCATCATGCCTATTTGATGAAAACGCTATCAAATCACCTTTTGGTGACCAGCACGGCATTGTATCAATCCATTCACCTTCTGTTAACCTCCTCAAACCGCCATCAACCTCCTCTCCGTTAACCGCATCAACTATATATAAATTTTTAAACCCGGTCCTACCAGACCGGAACACTATGAATTTTCCATCGGGTGAACACGATGGAAACGCATTGTTTCCACTATCATATTTTGTAAGAATCTTTAACGTAAACGGAATCTCTTCACGATCATCACTGAGATGATCCAGTTCAAACTCGATCCTTGCAATTTGAACCGTTTTAGTAACAGACTCGAAAATTGGACCGATTGACGTGTAAATAACATTCTTCTCCGTTGGACTCCAGGAGTTTCCAAAACATGTTCTTCCTTTCAATAAACTCCATCGTTTTGAACCGTTGGATCTTATGATCTTAACACCACCGTTAACATTGCCGTCAAGATCATGATTAAACGCGATGAAGTCACCGTCCGGTGAGAAACTCGGAAACGAACTGTTCAATCTTAGTAATCGTATGTTATTAACCGGAGATATCACCTGGTCGAGATGTGGATAGGTTGACTCGCCCTGAACCGACTCGCCTCTGAATCGGTGGTAACCAATGTAACAAGAATCAGGTGAAACAAATGGATTATAGTGATGAAAATCAGGATTTATTGAATCGGTTATTTTCTGAAATGTTTTTGTTTCGAGATCGAATATTTCGATATGGCGGTAATCACTTTCTTTCCGACGAGTTGCGACGGCTATACGGTTGCTGTTTTGGATTGCTGCAGGAGTGAAACAGTGTAATCCCGGTGGAGTGATGCGAATCGGCGAGGATTGATTTCCGGTCAGATTCGAATCCTGTAAATCGGCTCGGAAAATGCTCCACCAACCGTCATCGGCGATTCTGTGGAAGAACACCGTTGAATCACCTAACCACGTCGGCCAGCCACCGCGTTCTGCAACCACAACACGATTCTCCGGAACAGATTCTTCAAACACGACGATATCCGTTTTGAGTTCACGAAAATCGCCGTCCCAGTTTCGAGCTCCGTAGGAAGCAACGGCGATCAAGTTTCCGGTTACAGAAACAGCAGGACTATAATCAACAACACCGTGAGGTGTAAGCCTTGTTAAAGTTTCGGTGCCGTCAACGGCGGTGGAGTAAACTGCAGAAGCGCTTTTGAAAAGCGCGTTTGGCTGATCATGAGTTGAGGAGAAATAGATTTTACTGTTTTTAATTATTGGACGGTCTTGAAAGAGTGTGTTGCTTGGAAGAGAAGGTAGAAGAAGTTCAGGTTTATTTTCGGACCGGGTTGAGTAAAACCGGGGTGAACCGGTTCGTTCTGAGACGAATACAATGGTTTGATGATCGTTGGTGAATTGTGCATTGAAGTTAACTGAGATGCCGTCGGTGAGACGGTGATCGTTGTGGTTGTTGTTGTTGTTGAGGTGTGTGTAGAAAACATCGAATCCGTATTGGGTTCTTCCTACGGTGTTGAAAACGATGGTTCCTGATGGTGGATTCATTGTAGTATTGTAGTTGAGTGAGAGTGAGAGTGGAGTGTTTGGTGAATGGATAAGGATTTGGTGATTAGAATGTGGCAGATCGTAAGTGTATAAAAAGGAGAAAAATGATTCTCTAATTTTTAGTTTTCACATTAGAAATGAAAAAGTGTGTTTGTTGAAATTATTGTGAATCATCGTGATTTTGTAAGAGTTATACGCAATATATTTTTTTGCAGAATTATGATGGATTATGTGATTTTGACAAATTTATGTGATATGCACATGTAAGTGACATTTTTTTTTAATAGAAACATGTATTAGTGACACTAAATATGCATTAGAGACCTCATGATTGTATTACAAAATTAAAAAAATTTGGTTCGAAATCAAAGTGAGCTATCATGAGCTATCATGATTTTGTAAAACGACATTTAATAATTGCTGCAAAACTAAGGTGTTTTGCCTTATTTTGACAAATACATGTGATACAAGTTATGGATCAGTGACATTGTGATGCCAAATTATCTTGTGATTTTTTGAGTTTTTGCAAATTAAGTTTGTTTACATTAACTTCTTCAAACTTATCGTCAATCTAATCGTGCATTAAAATAGGTGTTTGAATCGACCGAAATATAATGTGTTGCTGTGATTTTAACCAAAGTTATAGCTGGAAAAAAAAACAATTTCATCCTGAGATAGCCAAACTTGAACATCTATCTTTTACAGTTTAACAATTCAAATTTCACTAATTTTCAAACAGGGGAAGATCAAATTTTAGTCTATAGTGTGTGAACATTAAAGAATCCATTTCTGTGAGAATGTGATACTATTGTTTTCTGCGTATGGCATGACGTTGAGGTGTCAAGATTTATCTTCTCGTGATCTAGTTGTTTTGTTTGACACGTACTGTGCCACAACAAAAGTCAAGGAAAAGGCAAATAGGCAACTATTTTTGTATACATGTGCAAAATTGAATATTATCTTGCTAATTTTAGTTCTTAAAAAAGTATATTTAACACAAACAAATTGGTAAACATTGTTTATAAGAGTTTAACACAAGCTAAATTCAGCCTTAAACATGCATCAACTTTAAAAACTTTTCGGAAGAGTTTATCGCCTATTTAGATCATACAAAATTTGAAGATTAATTTTCACAGTTACGTACGTGGAAGATATCCGATTTAAAAAATAAAAAAAAGAAGCTAAATTGAGAGATGGAATCAAACTCTGTATAGTGATAAGCTACATAGAGAAAAAGTTCATAGCCAAATGAGCTAAAAATGGAAAAATTGAACTTAGACAACATTGTGCAAGGTAATTATAATGTTTGTCTTGTTTCAGGATATATTTAGTCCTGAATTAATACTCCATCTATTCCAAATGAGCTTAAAAATGGACAAGATGGAATATATTGCCACTTGTTTCAAATGATACATAGCAATTGTTTCATTATATATAGCAACTGAAACTCATGAATCGATAATATATAATAGGTGTAAGCTCATTTTGCAAATTTTAAAACGAGGAACTAAAATAAGAATAACAGGAATAATATATTTATGGGTTTGCTAATGTGTCTTAAAAATATTGTATAAGAATTTCAGTTAATTTTTTTTAATATTAATGAAGTTGATTATTTCAATTTTAATTGATTGAATGCACAATATTTCCTTTTATAACACTTATTATTATTTTCCAAAACAAAAAGACATGAATTTTAAAAAATAGTATTTATGCATTAAAATATCATGTGAGTCATCATTAAAATTTAATCTATCTTGGTGGCTGCACAGGCACTCAAAGGAGTCTTTGATTTGAAGACGATCTTTGTCGGGAGGAATGTTCATGGATGTGTCATCTTTGATTACTTTATTCTTTTTCCATTGGAAGATAATGAATGTGGGCTCATATTAGTAATCTATTGTATCAATGACCAATAAAAAGTCAAAAATAATTGTGTATTCTTTTTCACATAAAATACTTCATCCATTTCAAAATACATGTTGCAGTCAACCACTTGTTTAAACCAATCTTAAAATTTTAAGACATTTTCATAAAGATGGTCTAAGTAAAATATAACGTGGAGCGGTCTCTAGTTTTTTCAAGAATGTCCTTATTGTTTTATAACCACTCACCACTTATTTGGTTATCAAGACTTAATTAAAACAATCCTTAGACTTATTTGGTTATCGAGACTTAATTAAAACAATCCTTAGAAAGAACTTAATTAATATAAAATAATAGGTTTAAAACCTAACCACAACTTTCACTAATATAATAATAGCAATAAACCAAATAATATCAACGGTTACCTTACTTGGTCCCCAAATTTCTACTCAAATGCTTTTCATTACGTGTCACTAACTAATCTATCTAACCCTCGCATCAACCACTTAACTCAAAATAATAAATGATATAAAATTTGAGTAAAAATATTTTGTTATCTCGCAGTAATTTATTTTTTTTACTCAAATTGTGAGATATAACTCCTACTATCGTATTATCGAGTTAAGATTATGACTATAAATGATATATAAAGTATATATTTAAATTTTATATAAAGTCTATTTAAAACTTTAGTGACCAATCGAGGTTGCTAAAATTTAAGCAGCAAATGAAAATTTTGCATTGCATCATCAAAAATTACTTGAAATCAATTTACAAAGCTCAAGCCATAAAAACATGTTCGTGTCAATTTTTTATGCTCGGCAAAATATCTTACAAATATACACAACCACACGGAGTAAATAACCAACATCTAAAATAATTTCTACAACAAAAGCATGTAAGGTTAATTAAGTTTTTAGTCCCTATAAATATTCATTGTTTTGTTTTTAGTTCCTACAAAATAAAATCACACTTTTTAGTCCCTATGACATTTTCCTAAAGCATTTTAGGGATCAAAAGTGTTGATGGAATTTTTTTACAGGGACTAAAATGCTGATGGAAAATTTTTATAGGGACTAAAAATGCTGATGGAAAATTTTATAGGGACTAAAAAGTGCGATTTTATTTTGTAGGGACTAAAAACAAAATTCTGAATATTTATAGGGACTAAAAACTTAATTAACTCAAACATATATATATATCAGTTATTTCTAAGCTGTAGGTCTTACATAAACAATGAAATTTTTGGACAAATTACATGAATAATATGAAATATAAACAACCATATATCTAATATAAAATTAAGCTAATAACTCAAAACTCTTGAAACAGTGATACACTCAAACATTCACAAGTCTTAATCAAAATGTCACATCCAATTTCAAATACCAACAAAAGTCAAGGATTGGCCGGGATCACACTAGATCCACTATGTACCGGTTTTCCTATGGGATTGCGCTGCGATTGTTGTAGAATTAGGCATAAATTATCTCTATAAATAATAATTAATATATAAAAATAACAAATCAATTAAATATAAGCAAAAGAGAGTTCAATAAACTTATCTTGTTGAATTAGATCATCGACATAACTCTACCACCATCTTCGGATATCTCGAATCAAAGATTCAATAATAAAAATCTGTAAAACAAACAAGCAGTGAGGTAGTCTGAGACGTGCTGATCGCACTGTCCTTCAGGATTTTCCGCGTAATTATACGCTAATCCCAGAATTTAACAGACCCTTCTCGATTAGAATCGAGGATACAAATGACAAGAAAGAAATATTTCAGGAAGATGAGAACCCAAAGTTGTATATAGACTCATGAAAAATCGGTTAACAATATGACTTGAAGCATAAAAGAGGGAATTATATTTTTGATGTTGTACTGATCACTAACAATTAAAATGAGTTTTCTACATTACGTATAAAAAACTCCCATGACCAGTAAAAACGTGTATCAGCACACATATATTCGGTTGAGAGAAATAAGGTTTTATTAAGATTGAAGAGATATGAAAGAAAAAAGCAGTTACAAAAATTTGGAATTAAAACATGGGTGTAAGACCAAGTTAAACATTATAATTAATGATATGATAATAATTTTCAATTAAAATAATTTTCTATATTTCTCAATTGAAAATATGGGACACAAAATATTTAAAACTTTTGAAATATACTTAAAATTTACAATAGAGATTGGTCGGAATTGACTACCTAGGATTTAATTAGTGTTTGGAAAATACTTGTTAGATAATGAATATGGAATAAATTCATATGTGGATGCTAATTGTTAGGAATATAGTTAGGTTTACGGTCACAGCCCACTGTTAGATCTTACTGCTAATTGTTAGGAATATAGTTAGGTTTACGGTCACAGCCCACTATTAGATCTTACTGCTATTGTATAGGTTAATTGACGGAAGAATTAAAAATTAATCGGTAAAATCGGTCTCTCGTCGTTTGTAAAAAACAAAAAATGTATGATGAGCAACAAATGAAGATATAATAGAAAGTATTGAAGTATATAATCTTAAAATATATATATACACGCTATGGTAAAATATAATAAGGGTCATGCTAACTTGTGCAACTTTTAAGAAGTTGAATGCACAACTTTTTAAACAAGATTAGCAAAAACCACCAAATAGAAAAAAAAGTATGGGTAATGAGAAATTGTTAACATGAGTGAAAATAAGATAGATCTAAACAAGGATTAATTCTTGTAGAAAAGTTGCATTCCTAAACAAGAATATAGGAAATTATTCACGAAGATCATTGTAAGAAGCTGAAACAAATTCAACTTAGATTAACCATGGACATGAGTAAAATAAGATATAAATGTTGGTACTGATTAACATAAGGGTTATTATATCTAATTTAACAAAGAAAGTGGAGAATATTATATAACAATCAGAATATTAGTTGTGAGTAACAAAATATCAGTTGTTCCTCAAATATTAGACTTTTGATTATGAACAAGGTTTTAAATAACGGTCGCGGTCGTGTATAGGATTTTGCGATTTCGGCTGTTACGGGTGTTGTGATACGGATTGCGGTTGGCACAGTGCGAATTAATCACAACATTGCACAACTAGAGAAAGATTTGGAGTTCTAAAGTAGATAAGGAGATAACTTATGTAATTTATGATCAAATATATACTAAAAATATGATTTTCATCTATCTCAATTGAAAAAATATCCAGATTCTATGTCTATTGTCATGAACGGAGATTTTTTGCGGCCGTAATGGTGTTTCGTCGCGGCTGTAATGGCGTTTCGTCGTGATTTTTGTTCACTCCATAAAAACAGTGAAAAATGGTAACGTCCGCTACCTATACCTTTTTCCCGCGGCCTTTTTCTCAGTAACAGACCGTTTTTTAAAACCTTGATTATTAATGTAATTAGAATGATCACCCTGACAGTGAGAGTATTATTCAGCAATTAGAGTATTTTCTATACGCTGTATAGGTTATACTTCATATGAAAAAGAGCACAATATCAAGGAATGACATGTAAAAATCAGTGGAAACCATTACAGAAGTCTAATATGAATTAGAAAATCAGAACATGTTCCAAAAGTAAGAACAAAAACATAATAAGTACCTTTTCTAATTAAATTATTTTCAAATTTTTCATCCAAAATCCACATCAAAATACATTATCATGTGCAAATTGTGTAGAAGAAAACAAAAGTTTACTTGCATAAGACTCACTGAATGAATAAAAAGAAAAGGGCAAAACACTTCCTGTGTCATCGGAAAAAGACTGAGATAAAGCAAAAAAATCTGATTGAGGGTCATTTGAATCAATTTATTAATGATTCTTGTTATGGATTGTTCACTGTATTACATGTAAAGAAAAAAATGGCGTAAAAAAAAACGTGCATTTTATGTCATTATTGAGTGGGAATAAACAATTTTGTATTGTTTGACCTCCCAATAAACCATCCTATTGCAAAATCAAAATTCCATATTTCAATGGTTGTGTAGCTGTAGTTGACAGTCAATATTCACACCTTATGTTATTACTGAAAGCATGAAGAAACCACCAAAACAAAGTTTCTGAAGTATTCTGTTGGAGAAATAGCCTTGAATGTAGTTTTGCTTTCGACAATGAACTTCGGCCTTGTATGATCCACAAGACTAAATATCAGGAACGAGAACATATGTGTCTCATCAAGAGTCGTGATTACTCGACATTGTCAAATTCTGCACAGTAATTTGGAGTAAAAAGATACTCACATGTTGTCTACTAACAAAAACTACATATCTATAGAACAAATTCAATGATTTATTACCTAAGAATGGATAGAGTAAAGAGTAATTGAAGAAAAAATACGATTAAGACCTTCCCGCCTCTATCTCTTGATTCCACTGCAAGATCATCTCTATACCTCTGACTCATGACAGAAATGTCCTTAACTTAGGTTAATCATTGATTCTCTTAGATTGCATATTGTAAAGGCGTGAGGAATCATATATAGCCATTTAAATACAAAAAGCAACTAAAATAAAAAACACAATAAACCATGAGAGTATTCATATGAAAATAGATTTGCAGTAAATTTAGCTGTTGAATTCAACTTTACTCGTTGAGTAAATTCTTGGCCATGGAATATCTTCAAAATATAACGAAAATCAAAGTTAAAATAAAAATTAACACTGATGCTACAACTCAAAATCAATAATCATAGCATACATAAATTTTGTAACGAATTAAAGCAATACTGAGAGTAAAATTACGAAAATGCTCTTCACTGCTGCTGAGTTCACTATGAATATATGAAAATTGAAAACAGTAAGCACATGTCCATTGAAGGTTTGAGATATCCATCACAAAAATAACTAGATTAGAGCATAGATATAAGAGGTGAACATTACATCAATGAACAAAGAAAAACGTAGGGTTTCAATCATAGTGATGAATGCGGGAAACTTGGCATAATTGCGATGAATGAAGCCTAAGATGAGGTCTACATGATGATCTTGATGTAGAAATTCACAGTGAAAGATAAAGAAACTTCCATTGGAACATGTAAGAGAAAAAGTTGATCGATTTTCTTTGGTGAAAAACGTGGGAGAGAAAGTTCCAAGGGTCTAATATAAAAAATTAATAGTACTACTAAACTAGTAAAAACCAATAACATATTTTCATAAATGTTAAAAAAAAAGTGTTACTTAATATGAATCAGTAACATACATTTGGCTGTTATCGGAAAAATGTTACGAAATAGTAGTAGTGTTGCATCCTTGAAATGCTTAATATTACACGACCAAGGAATCAGGATTTCTTCTATTTTGGGGTATCCGAGCTTGACTGTCCAGCTTTCCTCTTGATTCCTAGAAAGTGCTCAACCTAGCACAGGTGTCAAGTCTCCAGGAAGATCCTTCTCAACTGTAGCAAAACCACTTTTCGGGTCACTAGTTTGTCCGGGTTTAACACGACCACTAAGAACGACATAGGGTGTCTTCGTACAAGCTTGAACTTCCCTTATTCTTTCCGCAAATAGCAATGGTGTATCTGAACTCTGCATTTGCTTCAATTTCAATTCTTCATGAAATTTCTTCTTACGCTTTTCCTGCTTCATTTTGCCAGGTTCTACACCATGGAACTTTTGAGATAATATACGATAGGCTTCCTTAGGAGTCAAAGTTCTCCCAAACTCATCTGTCCTCTCAATGTGAATCTCCTTTTTGTTTTGTGCTTCCCTTCCTTCATCCTCTAATACCCCAACCAATTTGCTTTTTTTCTTATCCGTGTTTCTGCCACCCCATTCAATGTTTTCTATAAGTGTTCCTTGGTCTTTACACAGTTTCAATGCACCAAACATTCCTTTCCCTAGAGCAACTTCGCGTATAGTTTCATACGAAACTATTTCCTCCTTCTCTTTTAAGTTGAGCTGCTCGTCTTTTTGAGTTTCTTTAACTTCAGTCCACTCACCAGCCCCGTCTTTCGTTTCCTTAACCGAAACATTTGCTTCTTCGTCATCATGCATGATAACATCTTCATCTTCACGTGCATCTTCATCGATGTGAAGACCCCTGACAAGTTTCTTCATCTCTCTGGCAAATTCCTTCATCTCTGTAAAGACCTTCTTGTTTTCTCTTGACTCTCTAGCTGCAGTTTGATCATCAATAGTCTCATTACTAGGATTTGAGGTGGCAAGTATGGCAATAGCTTGAGGGCCAGATGCTCCTTTCTCCTCATGTTTCTTAAGAGTTAGTCGTCTTGCTTTTTCTAAGGATTTACGAAGATCCTCCTCATCATCTGCAAAAACTGGAGTTTCATCTTCCCCTATTTTAACATACATAGATTGTTCTGGACGAAGTAATTTGGAGGCTTCATCTGCTTTAGCATAAGCAGACCGGTAAGCATTATTTCTCATTTCAGTTGTCCATCTTTCCTGTTCGTCTTTGATGGCTTGCCTCTTTGCATCTTTCCGACAACCAAGGTCACCAGCACCCAATCCTGAAGAGACAGCTTCAGCTTCAAGGGCAGTAATGTCCAGCTTATCTTTCTTTCGGAAGGACTTTTTCTTCTTGGGCTTCTTAAATTGAAGCATTTCTTCATTAGAATAGTAATCTGATGATACCTTTCTAGATGAAGTAAGGTCTTCAAAGTTATTAGTGGAAACACCAGTTAACCCTCTTTTAAGCTCTTCAAGTTTCTTTTCAGCTTCGCTTGAGAATCTTCCTCTTTCATTCAAAGTTAAACACTCTTCAGCAGCCAGATCATCATATTTTGGAAGTATTTTCTTTTCCGTGGAAGGGACATCATTGAACTTATCGTCATATAAGCTGCTAGTTTTCTTTTTCGCAGCTTTATAAGCATCTTCCCGTCGTTTTTGTTCTCTGATTCCCACATTCTCAAGCATATCAGCGTCTTCATTAATATCACCATCAACAAGAATAGGCTGATCTCTGAGAGTCAGAACTACAGAACCACTTTCCACAACTTTGTCAAGGCCATTAAGAACTTTCACCCCGGCCAGGTGATGAGTCTTATCCTCGTCGTCACTTCCCTCTACTGCAATGTTGTCTTGCTCCTCAAAAATCTTTGAGAGCTGCAATACTCTTTCCTTTTCAAACTTACGGCTCTTGTTAGCCTGTGATGAGATCTCGGAAGCAACTTCAGATTGTTTTGTTGTCTTTGTTTCTTTCATCTTCAAGCTATGTTCTTTTGATGACAAGTATGCTGATGTTTCACCATCTTCATCATCTTGATTGAGTTTTGAAGCCTTAGCATGCTTGCAAACATCATCATATCTCTTTTCATGGTAGTTTACTTTATCATCAAAATTAGCCAATTCATAATCTTCCTCACGAGTCTTTCGTTTTCCTCTATCCCTTAACCTACCATTTTCATGCTCATCCCTATTACATTCTCTAACTTCTCTATCTCTATGTTTCTCTCGCTCCCTTTCCTTTGCCTTCTCTCGCACTCTATCACTATCTTTCTCCAACACCCTTTTCTTCTCACTGTCCCTATCCTTTCGCCGATCCTTCTTATCTCTATCCCTATGTTTCTCTCTATCATAATCTTTCTCCTTTGAATTACGATAATTAAACCTATTTTTCTCTCGTTCAACCCTATTACGTTCTCTTCTGGAACCTCTATCCTTTTCTGTATCCCCAGAAGCCTTGTTGGGCTGATCCCTGTCTCTTCTCCAATGCTCCTTATCACTCTTCTTCCTATGCTCCTTCACAGGGGATTCGTCCTTATCGTTTCTATTATCATACCGTGATTCCGACCACTCCATATCCATCGAAAGACCTGGAAGTTCTTGATGTTTCTGATGGCCAGCGATCAACTTCGCCGGATTTAAGATCAGTGCGGCTTCATATCAGGGCAAAAGGGCAGCGCGATTCTACAAAATTGCTGAGTTTGGTTGTTTTAGGGTTGTAATATAATGGTTTCTTTTTTCTGACGCAAGGGTTCTCCTTTATATATTTGCTTTTGAATACGATGAATATGTCGGCTTATAATTTTATTTTATTTTTCAATTTTTTTTGTTTAACAAAAAGTTTAAATAAGGTGGGCTTTGGTTCACCATGGTACATTGACCACCCTAGTTGAATTCACAATCTTACGGATGAATTAACTCCTTATAAATTGAGTCATCCTATTTGATTTCACTTTGGTAAAATAATTTTTTGGTGACATTAGTGTATTTTAGATGAGAGGGAATCATGGATGAATAATTAAATTAATTATTAGGGGGGGGGGGGGGGGGGGAATTGAATTGTGATTTTAAGGGATTTTAAAAGACTTTTTTATAATTAAAAAGTCTAGTTGTATTCAATCAAACTTTTATAAAATATAAAAAATCTTGTGGTATTCAATTAAGACAATCAGGACTTCTTTTTTTCTAGGGCAAACAATTCCGTTTGTATCCAATTGAGATTTCTCATGACTTGTAAATTGTTTCTTGGTATTCAAAAGTCGATAGATTTTAATGGATTCTTGGATGGAGTGAATTTTGTGAGACTTTCTAGTCAAAAGTATAAATACTACTCCCATCCAACAATCTCACACAAACTCTTGAGATTTTGCCATTCTCTTCCAAACCCTTATTTGCCGTCAAGATTCAGAGAACTAATTTTAGGCTTGAAAGTGATAAACCAAAAGAATTAGTTAGGGTTGGAAATAATAAATCTACAAAATGACTATATAGAGGCTCAGAAGTAATAAATAAACAAAAGGGCAATATAGAGATTTTTTTGACAAAGACGGTATAGAGAATTAGTCAGGCTTGAAAGTGATAAATCTGAAAAATGACGATACATAGGGAGTTAGTCAGGCTTGGAAGATAAACAAAAATATATATAATAATTTATTAAAAAAATGAATAAATTAGATTTTTATTTTGTAAAATAACGATTGAACCCATCAAATTAAGAATATTATGAGTTTAATCGAGGATAATTATGAAATGTTATTGGAGTCAAATTCTCTTATATATATTCTAGTAGTAGTAGTAGTAGTAGTAGATCAGTAGTAGAAGTAGATATTTAAATTTGTTGTGTGGAATTGGAAATACTGTCGTCTTGGATTTCGATTTTTACACATTGTTTTTTTTTAAATAATTTTTGTTTATATTGTTAGTAGATTAAAAAATATATATTTTTCACCACCAAAAAAAAATTCAAAATTAAAAGTATTTCAAAGACTTATTAATTTTGCATCCAAGAAACAAATATCGATGAAAATTTGTTATATCCACCTATCTGTGGAAGTGTAAATTAGTTACATTTTGTTTTTAATTATAAAACAAATAATGTTTTTAAAGTATTACAAAGACTTAATAAAATTTGCATAAAAAAAAATATGCATGGAAATATTGTTATATCCGTTGAGATTTCCATAATATTTCTTTTTAAGGCCCCGTTTGGTTTGAGCTTATTTTGAGCTTATGAAAAATAGCTTATGTAAATAAATAAGATTTTATTTTAATTTATAAACTCTCACTAACGAAAATTA
>Ga0228710_1003642_pt1 | contig 24428 bp, 18 predicted proteins | sample MedpolnodulmetaG_FD_177995 | JGI IMG/M metagenome (GOLD analysis project Ga0228710, IMG submission 177995) | Root nodule microbial communities from Medicago polymorpha collected in Santa Monica, California, United States - pink nodules | ecosystem: Host-associated > Plants > Roots > Nodule...
CTCCATTCTTTCACTTAGACTCTTAGGCATGTATTTTCAAAATAAGTAAATTAGCACAAGATAAATTAGGCAAAAGGTTCCTACGGAGTACCGTAGTCGTGTAGGGTGCTTAACACCTTCCCTCCGCGAAATCAACCCCCGGATCCAAATTCTCTTAAGGATTTTCTTCTCTTTTTCCCTTCCCAAAAATAAAAGTAGATAGTTCAAAGATTAAAGGTTCAAAACCAATCAATGGATTGATACCCGAAAATCAGGAGCACAATATGCTATAAATATATATATATACAAATTAAATCAGACTTTAGATCATTAACTGAATAAAAAACTTTATTAATTGAATCCAACAAATAAGAAGTAGTTCATCATGGAACCCTAATCAAAGAGGTTTATTTGCACATGACAACTGACTTCATTACAAAACAATAGAAAAATATATCCTAGATAGACAAAAAGGAGGATGAAGATCCTCTACCTTGAAGCTCCGATGCTTAACATTTGCCTTGTACCGCTAGCTTTATGAATGAATAAAAGAGTGTGCAACGATCTCTATTTATAGAACATCATTACATAGAGGTTAAGAGAATAAAAATAGGGTTTTCCAACTAAAACAACTTGAAAAACAAGCAACAAGCCCTGGCCATTTACCATGTGCATGGCACATGACCTGGGCGTTGGTGTGCTTTTGGCAGCCCCTCCAGTGCGAATTCTTTTAGCGTTTTTTCGTTTTGCAATGTCTTGAAACTTGAAATTAATTTTCTTCACTTTGTATTGTCTTCAAATATCTTCTAAGAACCATTGGTCTCAATATTCATATCATTGATCCTTCACTTGATGTCTTGTTTTTCCGATTTACATGATTTCTCACTAAAAAGACTCAAACTATCTATGAAGTTGTATGATTTAGGATAAAACTGAATTACAACGACTCGAATGAAAAAATACAAAAAGTTCCTCAAACTATTGACAACTCCTCTAAATGACTTTTAATTTACCTTCAATTGCAAAGAAAATAACTAAAAACATTTCAAAAAATATCATATGATGTTTCATCATCATTCTTTCTCCAATCCTCTGATTTGAAACTCTTTGGTTTTAGTGATGCTGATTGGGGAGAGTGCGTAGAAACACTAATTAGATCTATTTCAGGATATTGTTTTTTATTGGCCAATCTCTAGTATCCTGGAAATCTAAGAAACAACATATTGTGTCTTGTTCATATGTAGAAGCAAGGTATATAGCCTTAGCTTCTTCTACTCGTGAATTACAATAGATGCATTTACTCTTACATGATTCGCACCAAGCTCCATCTCGTTTGTATGTTCTTTATTGTGACAATCAAAGCGCATTATACATTTATGCTAATCTAGTGTTTCATGAACGTACCAAACATCTTGACATTGATTGTCATCTTGTTTGTGAGAAGTTACAAGCAGCAAGACCTCGACAATTTCGTGAATGTATCACCGAACTTGGGATGGTAGATATCTACCAACCTCCAGCTTGCGAGGGGATATTAGCAAATACAACATATGAGTAAGATGAGATTTAGGATAGCTTGACAATAGTTAAATTGGAATGCAAGTTATGTCATTTAACTTAGATTTCATTTATATTTGAGCTTCAGTTAGTTTGTTAGGAGTTAGTTATACTTAACTGTCATCTCTAGCTTGTTATAAACTTCATCTTGTAACAGAATTCATTCATCAATAATTCACACTTTTTATCAAATTATATCGATCTTCAATCATGCTTGAGAATTGCTTTGAATAGTGTTTGTCTAAACGATAATGAAGGGTATAAAGAATAAAGGTAAAGATAACGTAGAAGAGAAAATAGAAAGAAAAAAAATAGATACTTGAAGCGTATAAGGAATAAAGGTAAAAAAAAGTAACATAGAAAGATAGAAAAAAAATAAAGATAAAGATTCTATGCAAAATCTGAAACAAGTAAATTATTAGCTGGTTTTGATATAAAATTGACGAGATGATTCTGTTTCTTAAATAGTAATAGTTCAAACTTTACTCCCCCATGATCCTTTTGGTAAACTGGTGCATTTCAGCAGCTTTGAGATATCAGAGTGAAAGTCTTCTCAGGTTAGTCTCCAACTCTCTTTTCCCTTCTTTGATTATTTAGTCTATGTCGTGAATTGTTTTTTGTGTGTGTTTAGTTCTAATTTTGGAGAAGTGAAAATTAATTGCAATGCAATGAAAATAAAATTGAAATACATTGTTTAAGATTAACTAAAGGGAATTAAAAGCAACACTTGCGGTATATTTGTAGTCCTCGTTAAGAAGTTCAAAAAGAAAATTTTGGGCCCGTTTGTTATACCTTTTTTTAAAATAGATTTTTGTAGTGTAACATGTTTTTGTTAAAGTTTTTTTAACAAAGAAATTTTTAAAGTAAGCTTCAAATAAAAAATCGGTTTGAATAGCTTATCTTAAAATGTCATTCTAGATATTTCATCATTTTGGTATAATTTTTTTGGATACTAAAATTTTGAAAAAAAATCTCTAAAAAAGAAGCTATTTCAAAAAGTTTTCATAAAAATCATTTTTGAAATATATCATTTTGAAAAAATATGCGATTTTTACTATGTAAAATCTCGAACAATCAATATTTAGGTTAGTGAATGTCAAAATATCTTTTTAAAGTTATAAATAGGAATCTTCTGTAATGTTAACTTTAAGTACATAAATCATATTTTTATTGATTCCATCGTCTTTGCACGACTCTATTTGTTTTAATTTTCTGTCTTTGTACGGTCTGATTTTTGTTTTCCATCTTAGTTTGTAGTTTATTTGATTCAGATTGAAAGATTAGATTTCAGCAAATACATATCCAATCAATGACTTTAGCGTCGTCAACGTTGCAAATATGGAGACATGATTATTCTGAATACTTGAATATAGTCATGCTTGTAGGCATACATATTGTCTCGTTTTATGCTTTTAAATAGATGGTGTGAGTTTGTTCGCAAATTCATACTTTTTGTTTTTACCTACTTTGAATGTGTATTGTTACAATGTACTCTATCAATTTGAATCAATGAATATCGTTTATTTTTGTAAAAAAAAATAAAATAATTCGTATAAAGATATTTGTTCATATAATGACATTGAAATATAATGAAATTAAATAGTAAAATAATAGCACATCAGTCCTTGTGAGCTTAGCTCAGTTGGTAGGGACATTGCATAATAGTAAAATAATAGTACATCAGTTCCTGTGAGCTTAGCTCAGTTGGCAGAGACATTGCATAATTTAAGCAGGGGTCGGGGTTCGAACCCCGAACCCCCCACTTCTCCACATTTAATTGTGTGAGCTCTAACCAATAGACTATTGGAACAAAAAAAAATAAATTAATAACACATCAAACTTCTTACCCAGCTTAACCTAAATTGACATATGTTTGGGAGAGAACAACTCATATCCATTATCAATGAGAGTTTTTAACAAGAGATACAAAGAGGATACAAAGAAATTAACTTGAAGTGCTCTCCAAAACCAAACCTTAGACCGCCTCAATGATATTCAATCTCCAATGTATTTCTCGACCTTAGATCCTCACCTTAAGCCCTCAACGCAAAAGCCTTTTTTTTCTTTTTGAACTAACCCAAAAGCCCTTTTGAATTCCCTGTTTGATGGCGTTGACTCTCACCAAGAATCTCACAAAAAGGACTTAGCGCAAGAGCCATGTAGTTCTCTTTTTCCCCCCTCTCCTTGCCTCTAATTCTTGTCTTCTGAAAGCACCAACCCTTAGGCTTTATTTACAAGTTTGGAGGGGAGGGGAAGGAAAGGCTTTAAGAGGTGGAAAATATGAGGGAAAATAGAGAAATATTTCAAAATTTTTAAAAGAGTAGTTTTTTTGAGAATGATAAATTAATGCATATGATTACTATATTTTTAATTTTAAAAATGATATAACAACATAGATTAAATTTGAAGAATTCATATAAACCTTCCAAAACCCAAAAACCCCTCCTCCAATACAATTTTTTAGTTCCCTTGTCATTTTCCTCTATTTCTTCCACTTGGTCATTCCTTTTTTCCCAAGCCTTTTCCTCCCTTCCCCTCCAAACTCGCAAATAAAGCTTTAAGGTTTAAGTTCTCCTAGTATCCCCTCTTTTGGTACTATATGATTTTCAACCCTAAAATCTCACCCAAAAATTCTCAACACTCAAAACCCTAATTCCGTGCTCTCTCTAAGATTCTATTTTGTGAGTTGTTTACAAATGTTGTAAAAAAATACTGATATTTATGTCAAAAATTACAGTCTTAATCTGAATCATATAACATAATGATTCAATGAACTTTACTGGGAAACCAAAATATCCAATAAAAATAAGAAATCTGTCATGATTTGAATCACGCACAACGTGGATTCGAGTCAAGCACCAGAAACTTAAATTGTTGATTTTAAGGCAATATCCTCTACACAAACTTGAAACCTAACCTACACTAGTGCACGTGAGACCAAATGTCATATCTGCTTGACGACATCGAATGTGAGACCAAGAGCATGCTTTCTAGATCACAAATCACTAATGGGAAACATCCTTTGAGTCTTAGCAATACCAGCATATGTAATAAAATTTCCAGGTATTAGTATATATGCAAACTTTTATGTAATAAATTTGCCTTTATCATAATTCATGCATTCTCCATGACTTATTTTATCTGTTCAATAACATTAGGTATTGAAGGATGCCTTTTATATATTACTTTCATTTAAATTTCAGCAAATTATATTCCAGTTCCAAACCTTTATTTTTTCTGCCTTTTTTTCTGCTGTGTTTTCAGCAATTTACCTTCAAGTCTTTAATTTATCCTCTAAACATTTACCTTTTTCATTTATACGATTAAATCAATTTAATTTACCGTTGTCTGATTAATCAAAAAACACAGTAAATAGATATATAAACTGTTTAACCAAGTTGCTTGGGCTCCAGTGGCAAGTAGCTCCTTCCAGGGACGTATCCGGGGAATACCGGGTTCGATTCCCAGGAGGAACAACGCTTGGCCAGTGCGCATGCCTCTATGCATGAGCTGGATTAGTTGTCCATCATTGGTGGGTCGGAAACTGGTGCGAAAGCCAAAAAAAAGATATATAAACTGTTTGACTATTAAGTACATAAAAAAACAACACAGCCATATTATTTATCTTTGTTTCTTCCCAAGGAGGAAATAAGATTGCACAAAAGAAACGCAAACCTCTGAAAAAATGCGTAAGAGCGTCAACATAAACACTAATATTGGAATAACTGAAGATGATATTGCTGCTATTACGATCCAGTGGTACCCCTTTAACATGAGAGCAAGTGCAGAGCAAAAAGCACACATCATGAATACCACAGACAAGAAAATTGTGAAAAGGCCAAACAATAACTTAATCGGCAAACTTGTGACGAAGTCTGCCTCAGCATAACGCGATGTAAGGATCCCAATAAATGTCAAAACTGACGAAGTAGATGTAATTAGAGATAATGCGTCTGCTATAATGAAGAGCGAAAATGCATCTTTACACAAAAAAATAGGTGTTCCCTCATCTTGATTGTTTCCTCCTGGAACAGTGAAAGCTGCGGCGAACATGATGGTAATGATGAGAGTACCCACAATTGTGAAAGAACTTGCTGTATCTTTTGCCCATTGTTGACCTTCATTCACAAGCTGTTCATGATTTTTCGTAAATAATTCACGAGGCTTTAGACCATCTGCATTTTTAGCCTCCTTGCACATAGGAGGCACAATGCTCTCTACCGCCTGTGTGGAGTAATAATCTATTAATTATGTGATCTTTAAGTAATCAAAATTTAAACAAATGGGATTAAAAATAAATTTTCTTAATAATTAATAACTTTCTTCTTGGTTATGCATAAATGTTAGTATGTATTATATTGTCTATGTTAATGTCACCATATATGGAAAAGAGATCACAACTCTTTTTCTGAAAACACATCATAAATAAGATTGATAACATGAATCACCACATGATTCTTATTTATGTGATTCAAGAATAATGGATACCTTAAACCATTGAAGTTCTCTTTGCATTTGAAGAGCGGCATTGGATCGACGACCACGATAAGAGGATGGGCCTAATTCAGCTGCGAGGTGTAGTAAGTTATTTCCAAATATGTCTACGGACGTTTTAAGCCCTTTTTGGCCGTCTATCTCATATATGAGTTTGAACACTTTGTCTTGACGATTTAAAATTGCATGTGCAAATATACCTCTTTTGTTTTTGTCCATAGCCCATAAAAGGTCAGGATTTGCTTCCCTCATTGAATTTATAAACTCTATAATTCCATACTTGGCTGCTTGTAACATAGCATCGTGAATTGAACATTGATGTAACTCTGATTCTGATGATATTTTCTCAATTTTTTCGCACAAACACCTCATAATCTTGCTTACGAGGTAATGGTCCATTTTTATCTCATATATCTTCTTAATATCTGCAAGCATTGGAAGTTTGATAAGGCTGACATAATTAAAAAATAATAATCTATGTACAAATTGGAACAAAATTAATTAGGAGCCTTCATGATAAACATACAAGGTAATTTACTCAGTTGAAATTGCCCAACATATCGACCAAAATATGACATTATTGAAGGACAATACTTTCTAACTTTTGTCACGGTACCCGCAAGAGATTTCAGCAACCTGAAAATTTTACCTAGAGGATGTATCACATATCACATAAAGTTAGGGAACAAATATTGTTTAAGCAAGTACAAAAAAAGTAATTTTTTATTTATTATTTTTTGTTTAATTTTAAAATAGTTAGGTAATTCTCTTACCAATACACACTATTTTATTGGTTAAAATTCATACAAATTTTATCAGTTTCAATCTATATAATTATTTTGTTAAAGATTAATATTTGAGAGTGTATTGCTAACACTCATCTTAAAAACATACCGGTAAAAGTATATGTACTTGATCCTCCATCTTGCGATTCAATTGTAATTTTTTTTCCTTCAAGGTGTATGTAGGGTGGTATCCACAATACTGCAACTAAAACATATTAGAAAAGTATTTCTCTAATAACTTCTTCTTTATACACCTAGAGAATTTTTTGTCAAATACTATCTCGGACTGCAGACTGTGGCAGTCCGCAAGCAAGTATTTTAGAGAGCTTTTGTTGACATTTCCTGCGGATTTTACTAAAACTTCTTTTTCCTTATTTTTGTCTTCCATGAAATAAAAAACAGGTCAGATTTTTAGTTTCTTAATTTGTTTATACATCAAAAGTTTGTTATTGAATATAGACCATTTTAATTTAATTTTGAATTTGAGTCTAAGTCACACTATGTAAATGAAATGTTCAACCATTTTTGTCGCAAATTCTCAGAAGTCAATCTTCGATGTTGCTGAAGAACCGAAAATGCAAGAAAAGTGCTTCATAATTTGTTGAACAAAAACATAACCAAGTGTGCATACCACTCTAGCAAATCACACCAACCCACAGGCCACAGCACCACAAAAATATATTAGACACAAACACAGCTACTTCCAAAAAAAAAAATAACCTCCACTCAAAATTTCTGGAATTGACCTTTGATGCAAAGCACCATCAATCCTTTAAACAACAGTAATATTGAACAAAAAAAATCCATATGTGTTGTGGTTTCTTGCAAATCAGTCTTGGAGAATTTTGTCCAAACCGCGAGGTACTTTTGCCATAGGGGCGCAAGGTACCTTAGGCTGCTACGAAAGCATTGTTTCACACTGAATTAATTGGTCGCAAGGCACGTGAAGTGTCTGCCCGCGTTCTGGTATAAAAACCAGAGTTTTTCTTAAAGATTGAATGATCAGATCATCTCCAAAAGATGAAACTTTTAGGGAAAATTAAGCCTTAAAAGCTGAGATCTTTTGGGTGAGTGACTAGAGTTGAGAAACATGAGTACCTTGGATAGTGAAGATTTACTGGAGGAATGGTCTAAGTTTTTTCTCTTCTTTTGTTGATATTATCATTGAGGGGTTGAGAGATGAAATGAAAGAAATTATGGATTGGTCGGACATAATTTGGTCACTTTTGCAACTCTCTTTAGAGAAAGCGCGAAACGGTAGATATTAGAGTTTGTTATTAGAGAACTCTTGAAGCTAATTTATTATAACTTTTAAACCAGACACTAAATCAAACAAGTGAATAATAGTTTTGATAGACCTTACATTTTCAATTTGTGGGCACCCATCTATAAAGGGTGTACTTTTATCCTCTATCTTGATTCTGGTAAACCAAAATATCTAGCTTTGTCGTCATTATATATATGTTTGTGTTATGTATGTCACTAGAAACTATATAAAATATTTTGTTAAAAATAGAAACTATATAAATATTTGATGATGTTTCTTGCTGTAGAAACTAAAAGAACGCACCTTTATAAAAAATTTGTCCGTGCCAATTTAGTTGGGTTCCACTGTGAAATACGGTAGGGATATGTGCTAATCCATATATAGGTCGCGTACATTGATGAGATTCATAACTCAGAGGTATTTGTGTACCATCATGTTGGATTAATGCTGCTGCAACATCTGCAACAATGATAAATGAAAATAATTAACTAATAAGATCACGTTGAACCGACGAGGATCAAGGGGTATAGTTAAAATTTCATCTAGTTTATCAATCAGGAGTGGAAATGGGAAGAAGGTGAAACCAATTGGTTAGTAATTAATTTTTCTCAAACAATGTCACAATCAATTTGAATATACATTGTCCATTCATGAGATTACATATTGACTTTTGTTTGTTCAATCCAAAAAAGTATTTAAACAAAAGAATGTTAAATAAATTTCAAACATCAACACTTACCAAATATTTCTGCATGGATGCAATGTGAAAGAAGTTTAGCACCATAATAATAATTGTTGTCAGTTAAAGTGAACCATCGAGTCTTGGAAAAAAGAAATCTCGTCATTTCTTTGTGGCCCTTTGCTGCGGCAAGAAGTACTGGAATGTCACCTTTACCATCATCAGCTTTTATTTTCATTGTTAGTAGATCATTTCCTCCCTTATCAAGCATCCATTTAACCATTTCTGTATCATCTGTTGATTTAGCAGCAAGAGCAAAGGGTGTGTATCCCTCCCAGTCTTTCTCTGTCAGCAATCCACCCATTTTAACCAACTCCTTCATGATTTTATCTTGTCCTGCATCAACTGCAACATGAACAGAAGTCCATCCATTAGAGGATGACTTTTGCGAAATGATATCTCCGTCATTCCTGATAAACAAAATCGCGTCATTCCACATGCCTTTCTTCACTGCCACATGAAACATGTCAATATCACTTTGAAGACCTCCTTGCTCAATATCATTGTATGATTTGTCTGCTCTTAAATCTTCGCTAAAAACAGCTTTTAAGTGATTCCAAGCCTCTTGTGCTGTCACACAATTTCTTATTTGGCGAAGAGTATAATGACCACATGATAGTTGAATAGCATGTAAGGCTTGACCATTTTTTGATTTCCAATCAGACTGTTTTGAATGTAAGGCATGATCATTTTTTGATTTCCCATCAGACTGTTCAGAATGTAAAGCATGATCATTTTTTGATTTCCCATCAGACTGTATAGGATTGACATTACCCTCGACAACGTTGTCCCAAAGACCTTTTCCAATGAGATAATTCTTCACCAGCACACTCCAATCTAAGTAATTATCTCTTGTAAGAACTTCAAGAACTATTCCAGTTGATGCAATATTTGCAGCTGCCATTAAATCTGCCAAAAATATCCCAATTTACAAAATAAAATGAATAAGGAGTAACATCATAGAGATATGATAAGGCTACGTTTGATTTCACTTTTGGATGAGACAAAAATAAATTTACATAGCTAAATTGATTTTAACTTGCTTTCTTTTTCCGGTTCAAAATTAATTTTCTCTCCATAATTGATTATAATTTACCGCTAGAAATTCAAATATTTGCTGCAAATAAGTTGTAGAGACAAAAGTTCCAACTTCTATCTTTAATCAAGAATTAAGACACGTTAATTTTACTTAACAACCAAGGTTTTAAATAATGGTCGCGGCTGCGTTAATGATTTCACAATTTATGTTGTTGCGGATATTGGGTTACATATTGCACGGTGTGAATTAATCACAACATTTCACAAATCTTATTAAAATCATTTATACTATCTAATAATGTATAATAACTTGATTTCTTTTTTTTTTCTTTAAAAACAATTTATTATTGTTTCTTCATGATTTCATAATGTAAATCTTTCAATATTTTTAGATAATGAATTAGTTTATTTTGTAAATCAAATTAACCACCAATAAATTTATGTTTTAATGTTTTAGAAGAGATGAGAGCATAAAAAGAAAATCATATTAGACAATAAATTTGTTCCCACCATTTGCCGCGGCCGTAACAGCGTTTCATCGTGGCTGTTAGGTGTTTTTGCTCATTATGTTGAAACAGATAAAAAACAGTATATATCGACCACCACCAATATCTTTTTGTCGCGGCCGTTTCAGCCGTAACCGGCCGTTTTTTAAAAACCTTGTTATCTAAATATATAAAAATTAGTATTACTCCTATCTGAATGTGCTGATCTAAATAGATGAAAGCCAAGTCCTCAGCAATTGGTTATATAATAGAATGGAGAAAGGAAGCACTTGTCAAGAAGGGTGTGAGGATGAGGTGATAAAAAAGGAAAAGGGAACTTGGGAAATGTGTGAAAAGAAGTGTTGCTTTTCTACAATTAACATCTCTCACTAGTTGTAGATTTAAACAAATACACTGAAGTGTTGCTTTTCCCTCATCATGGAATCAATAACAATATCTTTCAAATCCATTTGATATTAGACTCTTTACATTGTAATTAATTTTTAATTCTCCAAAGTTAGAACTAATAATGCACAAAAATCACTTCCCTGCATAAACTAACTATTGAGATAAGGAATAAAGAAATGGAGACTAACCTGAAAAGACTGTCACTCTGATCTCTCAAAGCCAATGAAGTGCACAGTTTGCCAAAGTATTTAAAAAGCAGAATCATCTCGTCAATTTTATATCAAAATCAGCTAATAATTCACTTGCTTCAAGTTTTGCAAAGAATCTTTATCTTTAATTTTTCTATCTTTTGTCTTTTACTTTATTATCTTTACCTTTATCTTTGTTTTATTCTTTATACATTTCAAGTTTCTTGTAGACAAACTATTATACAAGGCATCAAATTAGCATCCTCTCCACTTTTTTTTTAAATAATTATATTGTGAATTAAATTTAGTATCATATATTATTTTTATATTTTATTTTTTAAAAGTAAATTTAAATTTTTAATTAATTTTAATTGAGTACCGATACCCAACCAAACTCTAAGATACTAAAAAATTCTGCTTAAAACTATTAAACTTCAAGGAGTGCCTTGTCTAAGGTTTTGTTGGTGAGAACCGTATTATTTGGGTCTAATTTTTTGTATAGCCAGCCTTTTTTATACGGTTAGACTACGGTTAAAATGTTTGGCCAATAAAATCTTAATAGGCACCGGTTTTTGATGGAATTTTCATAAATAATCGTGATGTGTTTATTCTATACTATCTTTATCTTGTTCTATTTTTTCCTTTAATATCTTATCTTGTTCTTTAAGATTCATTGTTTATTTCCTCTACACCTAGGTTTTGAATTTGTTCTTGTTGAAAACCCTCAACATTAGTCATCCTATCCTATCCTAATAAAAGTTATTACACCTCACTATATGGCATTGATTCTTTTTTTACATTTCAGGTTTTTATGTTGTGAGCACGTCATAATGGTAACTGAAAAAATTGCATCCACCGGGTCATTCTTGAAGCTGTCACGGTAAATAAATACATTAGTAATCAAGGAAAAGGGGTGGCAGCCCAGGACACCATTCTTGTAAGGGTATCAAAATTAGTATTTTTACTTAGTAGTTCGCATTATATAGATAAAAAAAATTTAATTCATTTTGATTAATTGTACTAAAAATATATTTTTAGAGAATTTGATTATAAATGAATATTTTGCAACAAAAAATGCAAAAAAGAAAAATTAGAATAATTAAAAGGGAACAATTTATTGTTTCGTTCATGCAGTGACGGATCCAGAAATTTCATGTGCCAGAGGCAAAGATATATACTATAAATATTTATATAAAATCTCTCTTAATCTTTCACTAAACTTAGTGACGAGAGAATTAGAGGGAAATTTCATTTTCCCGGAACAAAATTTCGCTGTTAGTTTTTTCTTAATTGTATATAATGATATCATTATTATTATTAGAGTAAATTACACTCCCCTCAAAGATGTTTGAGGGGAGGGGATTGTAATTTACTCTTATTATTAAATTATATTTTATAGATAACAAAATTATACCGTTATAAATAAAAAAAATTGAAGATTCCTTAATATCTACAATTTAAAATTGTTCTTATATCTACTTATTTTAAAATTGTTATAAGGGAACAAGACAGTAAATAAATACATTAGTAAACAAGGAAAATACTAGATTGTACTTTAAGGACACAAGTTAATAGCACAAGTTAAAAAGCCAAATATACTAATATATCGATGTATAATCTTGGAAATTGTGCATTTCATATGTTGAAAGTTTAAAAGTTTTATTTTATTTTTTTCAATTCAAAACTTATGTATTAATTCTTTTTTTAATCCTCAACTTATGTTTTTAGGGCAAGTTAGACTGACCCAATAATAAATAAATAAATAAATAAAACAAATATTGGGGTATGTTTGTGAAAGTTGTATAGCGAGAAATGCTTTATGGGAAAACATAATTGAAGGTAAAATCTTGACCTCAATGAACCAGTATGAAAATCAAAGGTTGATGAGGTATTGTAATTTGTGTGATTCAATGGACATGTGACTATCAGGCACTTGATCAACAAAAATGTGCAAAATTCCTAAACACGTACAAGTTTTTTTGAGCCTCTTAAATTCTATATTTAGTGAGGATTAGTATGCTCGCATCCATAACATTAAAGTAGAAAAATATTCATAAGATGACACAATTCGAGTTATATAATTTGAACTTGTAAAATACATATTTATGCCAACAAAGAAACAAAACCTAGTTTGTCTATTGAAGATCAGAGACATGTAGTGTTGACTCTCTGGTGATAGCCAGTAGCGCAGCCAGAAAAAATAGTTTGGGTGGGCCACTAAAAGTTTGATTAAAAAGCTTGGGTAATTTAAAAAAATAAATTACATAGTTTATTACCGCTATAAATTACGATTTTTTTTATAATACAATTGTTAATTGGATGAGTTTTCAGTTGACAAGACAATATAAAAGAGATTTAAAACCCCAAAAAATTAGAAGGTCTGTAAATCTCCGCTACCCAACCATGTATAAGCATGACAAAAATCACATAAGTCACTTTTAGAACCGCCGAAAACCCGAACCGTTGAAAATTTGTTTAAAAACTCGTAAAATAAACCTATGATTGGTAATTTTTAAATTTTCTAGGTGGACCACTACACCAATTAGTGGGATTTAGATATGTCGAACACTAAAACCGCAATAAAATTGTTTAAAATCTCGTAAAATAAACCTACAGTCATTAATTTTTTAATTTTTCGGGTGGCCCGTGGCCCACCCCAGCCCATGAAGGGCTTCGCCACTGGTGATAGCAGCTTCGGTCGCGATGTTCCGGCATCGGAGAGAAGAAGCTTCTGCGGCGGAGGAGAATGGTGTCTGCAAACACGTTAGTACTTGAATGTTGAAGTTAGTGTATGCAAGAGCTGGATTTTTTTTTTTTGAAACGGCAAATTTTATTAAACAACCAAATCTGTGCTCAAGACGAACAGACACCGATGAAACTGATAATACAAACAAAAGGCGTCGTATATAGGCGGAACACCTGAAAACAAACACCCTAAAAACACCCCAAATGACAACACCCACCAAAGTACACGTCATCACCTAAAACTGACCTCTTCATGAAAGCGACCACTGTAAAAACGATACCCAATACCGTCCATCGTCACTACTCACCCCCAAAGAAAAAAACCCTCAAAATTAAACTCCCAATCCTGAAACCAAAGCTGATCCACATCCGAAAAGCTCTAATCCAAAAGATCATTCAGCTGCCACCACCTCTCAACCTCCAATCCACCGAAAGAAACCATAGAAGCCCAAAACCAAACTTAACCACAAAACTGACTCCCGATCTCGAATCAAAAGTGATCGGCCCACCAGACTTTAGGACTAAATCAGGAGGGCACCCCTCAACCTCGATACACCAGAGAAACACCAAATCGCGCCAAACAAGATTGCAGCTAGACTCCGACTCCCGATCTCGAAGCAAAAGTAACCGGCCCACCGGAAACCAGCACACAAAAAGTAAGACAAACGACAAGACAAGCGGTGGTGCAAACAACAAACATATCAAAAAGAAAATGCTCAGCTCAACGGGATCTGCTTCCTTCAAACACCCTAAACACCTTAACGACCCAAATAACCCAAACAAGAGCTAGTGACGACAAACAAGTACCCGAGTAACAGAAGCTACCTCCAAAAGAAATCACTCCAACAAACACCCTCATCCTCACGTAAACAACCCCCGCCAACCCCTTATAGCTCCCGTCTGCAAATCATTCCGACACCATATCCGAGTTCAAAACAACTACCACCACCCATCCAAACCTCACCAAGACAACCCCACGATCCCCCACGCAAAGCCACCACCTCAACCGAGAACCCCCACCACCACCACACAAAACAAAAATCAACATCGAAATAGTAGAAATAACGAAACACATATTGACCTCGGCGGATCTGGCACCAAACAAGCGAAATCTGAAGCACCACGACCACCGGCGCGAACAACCACCACGATCCTTACGATGCCAAACGATCCGGAAGTTCGTTGAAGGAGGATTAATCGTGCAAGAAAGGGATGCCACAACCCCTGCAGCCACCGGAAACTGATCATGCATATCGACACCACGCAACCCCCCTCTACAACACATGTCTGTCACCACCACCAACCACCCCGTCACCACCTACACTCCACCTGAAACACACCAAAAACCGACACCTTCCGTCGCCGGAAAAGGACCACACATGGCACCACACAACACCACCACCACCACCACCGTCGCAGCCTCACCACCTCTAAACGGAACATACCATCAAAATACCTACCCATCACCACCCAAAACCACGAACAGATTACAAAGTCAGAACCGCCACAACGAAACGAGGCAAAGGATGCTCGCACATGCTCACCCCAACGTATCGTGATGGTGGAGTGACGCTAACCGAAGCGATGGAAGCAGCAAAGTGCAGCACGCGTATGAAGATTCAACATAGCTGAGAGATGAAAACGTGCTCCAAGATGTTGAAGCTGCACTAGATCTGAAGCAGACAAGAAAACTTGGCGGCGCTATATCTGGCAGGAACAGCAAGGACCAGACATAACACCAGGACACGAAACCGCGGCGGCGCTAGATCTGGGCAGGAACACACAAGGAATGGACAAAGCAGCAGGATCCGAAAACGAACCAGAACAACGAGCCACGGAAAAACGGACACGAACAGAGCACCACATGGGGAGGAGGACGGTGGTGCGGAGACGAGGTCTCATCGCACCACCACCGCCGGAAACTACATGGGTCTGCCGGTTTTTGGATACAAGGGGGAAGAAAGGTTTGAAAGCTAGTGAGAGGTCAGAGGAAAAGTTTTTAGAGAGAGAAAGTTCTTACAATTGGATATGCAAGAGCTGGATTGTTAGCGAGAAATGGATGAATGAGATCGTACCTTAGGCGTGACATTGAGTCGCACTTATATAGCCAAGGAGGTCGATAACTGCCTCCAAGTTTCGCGGCGTGAATTGTGGAAGTCGTTCGAGACAGCTTCGACGACAAGATTTTGATTTGAGCACGCTCATCTGCGGTAAGACACACAAGGGTTCTCGTGCACCTTCATGTTGTTGTCCTCTTACTGGTGTAGGTCCCATTTTTGGGACTGTTCTGCTTGGGCTTTTATGTCAGTCCGAAACATATCACTTGTGTTCATAAGTTAACATTTTTTTAGGAAAATTCATAGCGGATTGCTTCCAGCATGAATCTACTCAAATTGTAAGTACAAATATAACGAAATCATATGGAACAACACAAATTAAACATACTTGCATTAAAGACAGCAACATTTAATTGTGTGAGCTCTAACCACTAAGCTACTTGACTAAAAAAAATGACAGCAACATTAATATCCAAATGTTACAGCACAACATCCAAACATAAAATTAAAAACACAAATTATCCAAATGTTACAACACATAAAAACTACTACCGCATATCATGCCCACCTCTAGCACTCCCCCTCCTCCAAGACTAGATTCAAACTCAGTCATGCTTGACTTCCCCGCTCCACTTGACCACCGACCATTATCACTAAGACATGGTATGTGATGCAACGTTAAACTTGCTATACACGTGAGCCAGGGAAGTCTCTCCCCTTGCGATATGCCGACCAACTCAAGGTATTGATATATCACGTTACGTATGGGCTCTTGCCAACAATCAAAATTACACAAAGAAATCAACATAAATATACACACACAAAAAACAATTTTCAACGTATCTTCAACAAATCATATAATTCATACTTTGTATTTTTTGGATCGGATTATATAATGAAAATAGAAATAAAATTGGAATTATAATGGCGCGTGGAAAGCTGGTGGAAAATGAAATTCTCTGCTACCAATTGTTTTTGTTATGGGTCATGTTAACCGGTGCCTCAGAGCACTGGTTAAGAATACCAGTACCTTACAAAGAAACTTTTTTGACTTTTCATGTATTGATTACACAATTCTCGATGCAATAAATACTATATAATTTCATTTTTTAGTATTCTTAATCAATGTCCTTCGAGCATCGGTTAGCATTTTCATTTTGTTATTTGACAATAAGCCCAAGTAATGGTAACTACTAACTATCTAAATTATATGGTCGAACATTTTGTGGACATTTTCTTTTAGTGTCGATATCATAGGAAACTAAAAAAAACTAACTACCTTCTTTCTTTTGAAAAACTAACTACCTATTTTAGTCGAAAAAATTTCCTTACAAAATTTACTTTAACAATATTTCCTTTTTCAAATTCAAAATTAAATTTAGATATTATAAAATATAAATAAACAAAGAAATTAAATTAGGGAGCTTCTACGGTGCAGTCAGAAAACTGACTTTTTTGAAAAAGTTAATTTTGATCTTAATATTTGATTCATTTTTAAATTGTTGATTATTGATTAATGATCAATAGTAATTCATCTAGTAATGTTTGCAACATCTTGGACTTACAAGTACTATTTTATCGTTGGAATCTTTAACATGCAAACAGAGTTGATGGTATTATGTGATAGTCTTAAGTGTTACACTTTGTGGTGTGTTACGCTTATAACAAGGTATGATAAAATTAGATTAAGTATAGTCTTATATATCTGATGAATTGACGATACTATGAGGACTAAACTTTTGATGTCATTGTATAAACAGTGGGGTGTTACTCATTACATTTTTGATGTTATAGTGTTAACTTTACTAAAAAAGTCATTTTCATGACTTCACCATAGAATTTTCCATTAAATTAATATATACACATAAAGTACCATGAGAAAATGCGGATAGAGACCACATTCGCTAGTTGGCCAAAAAGTAGAAAGAACATCCAGTCAATTTCTCTGATCCACCTGGTTGACTTTTTCATTTTCAATTATACCTCTTAAAGAAATTTGATTATAAGAATATTATTTTGTTGGTGTCATTAAAAAAGATAAAAAAAAATTGTCAAAAAAAAAAGATAAGAATTTATATTATACTCTCTCTGTTTCTTTAAGTGTCGTTTTAGAATATTAACACTAGAATAGCAAAATATATTTTTCCACATTTTCTTTCTATTATACTCTTATTTTCATCCACCAATATATTCCTATTTTCTTGCACACACTTTCTCTTTCCAATAAATTTAATATGTTATTTTTATCTCGTAACAAACATTTGTTAGTTACTATCTTTTTCTCCAACAAATTTCTAATTTTTATTGCACACTCTCTCTCATAATAAAGAATTGTCATTTTTCTAAATATTGTTCTTCTATCTTGTCAAACGAGTCTTCAACTATTTCTCCTTCTTCACCTGATCACCTCCCATAAGCCGTTCCAATAATTAATCTTCCACTCTTTCTTCCTTTTGAACATTCATGAAGTCTTTTATTTTATTTTTCTCTCAAATCTGTTCTTATACTTTGCACTTGATATTTTTAACAATTACTACTCATCTTATTTATAGAATTTTAACTATTGATGGAACCATTATTATAGGTAACGAAATTTAATTAAATTTTAAGATAACAAGAAACAAACTTTGTTTAAAAAAACAAACAAACTTTGTTTAAAAAAACAAACTTTAGTTTTACAAATATATAGCATTAATTAGTTTTATTGAAAACAATAAGAGTAATTGATAAAGGGTATAATTAACAAATCATACTCTTAAAATACCAAAACAACGGTTAATAGGAATGAAAAATCCGCACTAGGAACGGATGGAGTGTTTGTTATATTGTTTTTATCATTAAAAAAATAAGTATAGTTTATTAAAATCAAAATAATTTTAATTAATTTTTTTATAAATCTATTGTTCGTAATTTATACGTATTAACACAATAAAAATAGCGGACAAACGAGCACCGAACATCATATGATAATGATTCATTCCCCTAAAAAAAAGGATGATGATTGATTTTTTTTTTTGACTCAGGATAATGATTGATTATTAGTAATAAGATAATAATATATAAGATATATCCTAAAAAAAGAATAAGATAAGATTGTTCAAAAGTAAAATATAATAAGATAAGATATAAAAACAAAAATAGGGAAGAAAAAAAAACAACTTTTCTTGTTAGGAAACAGACTCGTATGTTCCCGTATATAAAAGCACTAAACCCTATTTTGGTTTCAGTAGTTCTATTGTACTCTCTCTCTCTCTCTCACACACTCACAAAGTGTTGGTGTTTTCTGGACTCTAATAGACCATGGTTCCTCGACGTGAACTCATTCCATACAGTGTTATTTCAAGCTTGCGGAATCAATTGAGTTCATCATCTTCATCATCATGCTTTGATGATTTTGCAAGGATTTATGGCGTCCAAGATCAATTAGAAAGTATAAATTCTTGTGTTGAATCCATTGAATTATTGCTCGGAGATGGAATAGGAATGGTTGAAGAAGAAGAAGAAGAAGAATCGCAAGAGTGGATAACAAGTCTCAAGCGTGTTCTTCTTCCTACCAATGACTTTTTTGAGAATATAGCTGCTCAAATTTTGCTGAAACCCTATCGTCCAAAGGTTCTTGATTTCTTCTCTTTATCATCAAATCCACTAGTTTCTCGCCTCGGAATTCGTCGTCAAATGAACAACATGCAAAAGGATTTTTGTGTTATCATGGAAAATTTGTTCAATTTAACCCAAAGAGGAGGACCAAAGATCCATGTACGTCCAGTAACAACCAGTTCTAATTTCGTAGAATCTGATCATATTATTATTGGTAGAGAAGATGAGAAAATGAAGATTGTAAGCATGCTGCTTGAAGAAGACACCGATGTTGTTTCCTCTATTGCTATTGTTGGTCTTGGTGGTATAGGCAAGACCACTCTTGCTCAAATGGTGTACAATAATGCTCAGGTCGAAGGCTTCTTTGAAAAGAAAGTTTGGTTTCATGTTTCTCACTCTTTCGATGTTCAAGCTGCTGCGAAGCAAATTTTACATGCTTTATTTGGAGATGATATCGATGAAAAACGAGAACCATTCGAACAATACTCGCTTCTTCCTCGTACAAGGTATTTGTTGGTGTTGGATGATGTCTGGAACTTGAATTGTGAAAAATGGAATCAACTCACAAGTTCTTTGATGTGTGGGGCGATTCATGGGACTTATAAAATTCTATTGACAACTCGTTGTAGAATTGTGGCCGAGGAAATTGGAGTCAATTCCCTATTTCATTTGAATGGATTAAGTTTTGAAGACTCCTTTAACTTGTTGAAGATGTTGGCGTTGTCGGGTATAGACAGTTTTGATAAAGACAATGACGGCTATCCAATCCTTGAAATGCTGGAACCTATTGATAAGTGCTCAAAAGTAACATATTTTATGTGTTAATCTAGGCATTTTAGTGACTTGTTTTGCAAGTTATCTAAGGAAAAGCTACCAAATTATGTTCTTTTAACCATTTATGCTTTACATGCCTGATTTCCCCCTTTTTGTGCAGGAAATGACAAGCAATGGACAAGGAAGAAGCTGATGAACTAAAGTCAGTACGCTTAAGCGTCCTCAGCACACTTAAGCGTACACAATGCCTAGAGCAGTCTCCTGTACGCTATTGGTACGCTGCCAGAACGCTTCCAAGATTCAGATAGTACGCTTAAGCGTCCCACTATACGCTTAAGCGTACTAGGTCCAGTAGCAAACCTTCATGTACACTTTCAGCACGCTTATGGCTCGCTTATCAAAGCTTCCAGTGGTACGCTTAAGCGACCTGTTGTACGCTTCAGCGTACACAATGTCGAGAGCTCAGACCTGTACGCTGATTGCACGCTTCCTGTACGCTTAAGCAAACTTCGTCAGATGCAAGTGGATAAGGCACACGTGGCTGTTCCCAATTGGGCAAAGAAAGATTTTCAGGAGGCACGCTTAAGCGTACCCCTGTACGCTTAAGCGTGCTGGCACAATTTTGGCCCATATAAATAGTTTTCTCTTCTCCTTCCAAGATATAATTACATAGTTTTTGATATTTTTCTGGTTTTAGAGAGAGATTAGGGTATTTTCTTGAGAGAGAAACACAAAGCAAGGTAGTTAGGAGTTGATTCAACCCAAGATTTATTGAGACATCATGGATCTAGGCATTGAATCTTCATCTTTTCTTCATCCTTTGCAAAGCTATCATAAACATATGTAGCTACATCTACCCTTGTGGGTTTTGAGGTATTCAAACAAACTATTATGTAATCTTTTGATCATTTAATATATGGTTCTAGCAATTTATTCAATATTGTTGTTATTCTTGCATTTACTGTTTGATTGAGATTTGAAATGATATGGACACATACTTTTGAATCTAGAAATAGAATAGCAATCTATCTTAAGTTATCACTCTAGACATGGATGGTAATATTTGATAATCACTTTTAATCTAAAACTTAATGCTTTTGGGTAATTTAATCGGTTGGGAAATCGTCGATTAAAATACCCAATCGACTTGTTATCATTTAAATGTTTGGGAAATCGATGTTTAAACGATCCCTAAGAAATAACGATATCATTTGGATACGAATGATATTGTCGAGTGATTGTGATACTATCGTTTAAAAAGGCTAGAATCTGTTATTTGGTCGAGAGATTGCAGCTATTACGCTTGGTTGATGTCTCTGACCCGAAGCGAAATAGCCCTATCTCTTCTCGTTTTACTTTTATGTCGAATAGAACAATAGTTTTACACAAACAAACAATTTATACCCAGACACTTAACTTGATGAATATTGCGAAAACACTTATGAAATACGCAACTCCCTGCGGATACGATCCTATTATACTTACGTGTAAATAGTTTTATGACATGCAAAAATCTTACATCACCTATGTCCATAACAGTTGCAATCAAGTCCCAAGGAGTTCCGCTCGCAATCAAAACTGCAGCAGCCGTTTTGCATGGCAAATATAAAAGGAAGGATTGGTTTATTGCTTATGAAGGAGGGCACATCTGGAATATGGGTGAAGAGAAGAATTGTGTCATGTCCTCTCTAAAGCTGAGTTACCAAGACCTTTCGCCACCATTGAAGCAATGTTTCGCCTATTGCTCATTGTATCCCAAGTCCTGCGAGATCGAAAAAAATGAGTTGATACTTTATGGATGGCAGAAGGTTACCTCCAAACCTCAAACAGTGTGCAGCAAATGGAGGATTTGGGCAATGAATTCATTAACACTCTTTTAAACAAATGGTTTTTTCAAGATGAAAAGTTTGATAAATATGGTAATCTTGTTAGTTTCAAAATGCATAAGCTGATGCATGATCTTGCGTTGTTGATAGCTCACAATGACTTTTACTTGGTCAGTGAGAAAAGAGTAAACACACCCCTTCACTTATGGTTTTCATTGAAGTCTAACACCATCAATTTGTTCCGTAATTCATTGGATGCATGTAAGCTGCGGACATTTTACCTACAATCCGAACATGGCACGGTGAATACTCAGATTGTGGGTAAGTTGTCAGTTATTTTAAGTTTTAAATCCTTACGTGTCTTAAAATTGTCCCGTTCTTCCATAAAAAATTACCAAATTTGATTAGTAGATTGTATCATCTAAGATATCATGACTTGTCCTGGTGTGCAAGACTTGAAAGTCTTCCCAAATCCATAGGTAATCTTGTTAACTTATATCATACCCTAAATTTTGACCAATTAATATTTTAATTCGCACGTTAATCAGTCAAAATATTTTTATTCATATTTTAAGCAGTTAAACATTTTAGTTGTATTCTAGTTAGTTAAAACTTTTTTTTAACTCGTATTTTAAATAGTTGAAACTTTTATTCGTATTTTAATCAGTTAAAAAGTTTTTATTCGTATTTTCATAGCCGAGTGATTTTGTCGTCTCAAACGAAATTTCGGCAGAGAGGTATTTTAAAATACCTCATTTTGGTTACTGAAAGGGACAATTTTAATTACTTTTTATTAGTTTATTATTATTTCTTTTAATTCTTTCTTCTTTTATTTAATTCACTTTTGTTTTACTTTTATTTTGAATTTTCGATTTTTTTTATTATTTATAATTATTAATTATATTATATTTTTTTGTTTTATTCTTTTTAATATTTCTTTTAAGCCTTTAAAGTGTTTTATTATTAGTCTTAGTCCTTTGTTCTTATCCATTCAGTCCATGTGTCACTATCTTAGTGATCCTTTGTCAAAACTTTTTCTCCAAGTTTTGAGTGTTGTGCTGTCATTTTGCTTTGGATCCCTTTAAGGGGTATTTTGGTCTTTTTCATGTATCAGAGAAACCCTAGTTATGACAATCTATTTTATAGACTGTCATAAATGTTGCAGGGGTCAGATCAGAGTCCCATCAATCATTGGCAACAGCTGCAAAACAATCATAAACCCTAATTTCTTTCTCTCTCTTAGAATTCCTGGATCAATTCTCATTTTTTCCAGAAATTGTTAAGAACAATATGAACATTCAAACACCACAAATCACATAAAACCACTTTTACAATACCAAATCCGATTGCGAATCACACCAAATATAACAACAGGTTCGAATTCATCATAATCCCACAAATCCACTCTGTCTTCGAATTTCACCAATTCCAACAACATCATTTTTTTTCGGTTTCAAGTAACAACAATGAATTTGATTTCGAGTTATCCATCACCAACCGAGTTCAAGGCGCTAGCATCGAATCTCAACAAGGAAAAGAAAACAGAAATATCAAGGGTAGAAGTTTTCCGTCGCCGTTTAAGTTTTCTCCGATTTGAAACCAGAGGTAACTTTCTTGAACGGACTTCATGTAAAAATGTAGATCTGGTATCATTTGTGTTGCTTGTTTCCGTTTTTTTATTTAAACGAGATAGAAGTGGAAACCCTTTTTTTTTTAAACTTTGATTCTCAATCTAGGCCGTATCCTTGATTTTCTTTAAAAAAAATAGTTCGAAAAGTGAATGAGGAGAAGAACGAGGTTTTGATATAAATTTTTTTAAAATGGTTGCTAAGATTCCGGCACGGTGGCACCGCCGTGAAGGCATTCGAACCACCGTGCCGGAATATTCTCCAGTCGCCACTTTTTCTGCTGATACTTCGCAGCCAATTCCTACCGTTTCTGCTGCTTTATTAGAGAAACATAGGGTTGCAAATAAGTTCTCTAACTTATCCAACCCTTTTATATCATACCCATGACCCGTTTTTAGATGAACTGACACAGCCTCATAATTCTTGACCCAATTCTGTTTTTGAACCCTAGCCCAATACGTTTTCGACTGCAAGCCCAATTGCTGGCTTTCCTATTTTGTTTTCTACTCTACTATTTGTAGGGATGGGAATAGGCCAGGCCAGGCCAGGCCAGGCTTTGATAGGCCTGAGCCTGGCCTACGAAATTTTTAGCAAGCCTAAGCCTGGCCTATGGCCTTTCATATCCCTATTTTTTTGGCCTGGCCTGGCCTATTTAAAAGCTTGGCCTGGCCTAGAAGCCTATGTGCAGGCCTACTTCACATTAAAGTCATAAAATATTCAATTTTCTCTACTTCTAAATAGGCCAAACTGGCCTCAAAGCCTATTTCACTGTAAGACTTGTCTATTGCTATAAGGCTTTAAAAGCCTATTTCACTATAAGGCCTCAAAGCCTATTTAAAAAGTCTATTATTTGTGTTTTTT